>Ga0134091_1000246_pt1 | contig 54360 bp, 55 predicted proteins | sample 2_5taG_FD_94451 | JGI IMG/M metagenome (GOLD analysis project Ga0134091, IMG submission 94451) | Switchgrass degrading microbial communities from high solid loading bioreactors in New Hampshire, USA - 2_5_20_6_A2 metaG | ecosystem: Engineered > Bioreactor > Semi-continuous > Anaerobic >...
AGCTGTATAATTTGTCTTCCATCATTGCGTCAATAATATCATCAACATGTTCATAATCAAGTGTCTCTTCAGTGTAGTTGAAAAACACTCTCGCACTGTGTAGCCCGTTATAGTAGTAGTTTATTTCACCGCGTTCTGCGTTACTGAACCCTTCTCCGCTGTCATATGAATAGTAAAAGCCGAAATCGGAAGAATAGTCAAACCATGAAGGATATAAATCCCTGGTGTAGATCGGACGATCGGCTTTGTTTATCTTAACCTTTACACTTCCGCAAAGCTCCCCGTCTGCAAAACCCATATCCAGGGCTGAAGGAATCTTCATCTTCGAACCAGGCCGATCCCTTAGAACGTAAACAGTAGCGTGCTCTGTTTCGCCTTCAACCATCAAATCCATCTCCAAGATGCCTATCAGATTAGGAATGCTTAAGTCTGCGTCTATCGTAATTGAGCCGCTGCCTTCACCAATAGTGGCCTGAATTTTGCTCTCGTAACTACGATTTTCCGCACCGATGGCAGGAAATGAAAAAATTGACGAAATGATTGATACAATGAGCACAAAATACAGCAAATAGCCTTTTTTTGCAAAACTCACCATTTTCCTTTCACCTCTTGCCTAATATTCTAATCAGGTAGGTGTTATGTTACCTTATTGTTATTATACAGTATTTCTACGTTATGTCAATATTTGTTTTTTAATGTCAGATTTTTGCTCCTTACTGTTTTAGTGTTCTTCTTATTCGTAGCGGCATATAACAGTGTCATTTTCTCTTGTAACCGATACTACCCGGTCTATTTTGATCGCTGTCTCCTGTCTGGTTTTTACGTAAAACCCGTGCGGAATGTTTTTGTAACAGCGCCCGCGCTTATCCTCGGGCAATGATTCGATGAAATCAAGGTGCCTTTGAATGCGTGAATCTATAACGGCATTCAGGACATTCTCCGATACGGTTATGTTTTTCAGCGCAAGGCTGGCTATATTCCCGTCAATTTCGACGCCTACACTGTTTCGTTTGGCAGCCATGCATGCCAGGCTGGTTGTGCCAAGCCCGGCAAAGGGATCGTAAACGGTGTCGCCTTCAATGGAATACATATTAACCAGCCTGTACGGAATTTCAAACGGAAAGGCCGCACTGCGTTCCCTGCTGGTTTCTGAAGCAGTTATTATCTGGGAGGTCCCTTTGATATCCCAAAGATCCGAGAACCATACATTCCTTTCTTCCCAGAAAAATGCACTCTTTTGCCTTCGTTCCCTGTCTTCGCCCCTGAATATCCTTTTGCCTCCCTTTCTGAACACCAGTATGTATTCATGTTCATAGGTAACATAAGCACCGGCAGGGTACATACCCGAACCCATGAACTTGTTAGGTGCATTGGACTGTTTGCGCCAGAGGATGTCGGGCAGTACTGTGTATCCTTTTTTCAGAAAATAGTCAATTATACGGGTATGGTTTGAGAATAACTGGAAATTACCGTTTATCGACCTTGTTGCATCACCGATGTTTATACAGACAAAGCCGTTGTCTGCAAGGACCCGGTCACATTCATCCCAGGTCAGGTTTAAAAGCCCGTGCATCCTGTAAAAAGCCTTTAACCCCTCACCGGCCTCCAACAGCCGCCCTATATCGGGATCCTGCCTGCTGAAAACATCATCCCACATCGAAATCATAGGATAAGGTGGTGATGTAACGATTAAGTGAACAGACTTGTCAGCGATCTGTTTTACATCCTTGCTGTCGCCTGTTATTATCCGGTGTTTTGTCATTCATCTTCGCTCCTTCGGTGCTGCTTCAGCCAGCGCTGCGTGGTTTATTGCTGCAAAACCAAACCTGTACCTTTTAATTATAACTTATTTTTTCGCTTTCGTAACAGGCAATGCGTTGTGTCATTTTCTCACCCAGATCCTGTTTCTTACAGGTTTTCCGTGACCAAAATAAATGGTTCTCTCACCGAGCCGGGTTATTTTTTCGGCACTTTCCAGCATGGCCTTTTCATCATTGTACAGCATTGACACACCAGGACGGAATATATTCATCAGCGCATCACCGACAATAAGTTCCTTTCCTGCAATATCTATACCTATGGAACCTTTTGTGTGTCCCGGCAGCCCGATAACTTTTGCTTTAATGCCGTATTCTTCCAGGTCATCCCCGTCTTCCAGGAATACGGACGGAGTAAATGCTTTCATTTTTCTTCTTGAGAAATCCCTGACAGAGGCGGATAATACAATCCTGCCGAAAAAGTTCCCGGCCGACATGGCCTGATTATTATTCGATTCTATCAGGTTCAAATCATCCTTATGCATCGCAACAGGGACTCCAAGCCTGTCAGCAAGTTCGGCAGTGTTTTCAGCGTGGTCGAAATGGCGTTAATACAATCAGTTTGATTTTATACGGCTTACATGCTTCAACAACTGCATCCAGGTATTTCTCCTTCCCTGTATCCACAAGGATTGCCGGATCCTTTTCTGATACAATATAACAGTTAACATTGCCGCATCTAATCCTTTGCACTGTGCTCATAGCAATTCCTCACCTGTTTTTACCTGTAAGCATCAAGCCTGTCAACGGTACTCTGAACTCATAACTTCTGGCATTCAGGGCATATATAGGAGGCTGTGCTTCCAGTTTTTATTGATACAATAGTTTCTCCGCAGACCGGGCAGGGCTGGTTTTCTTTATAGCCCACAAGGAAATAATCCATTGTGTAGCCGCCTTTTTGCCCGAAGAAATCACTTTCGTAAGCAAATGAGCCCTTTTCCCGTGAAAGGTTCAATATATCCTTTATGCTGTTATAAAGAAGCCTGATTTCATCCCCGTTCATGTCGGATATTTTCTTTTTGGGATGCAGGCGGGCCTTGAACAAAATATCGTGCATATACATGTTGCCTATCCCGCTGACATTGCTTTGGTCCATCAAAAAAGCCTTGATTTGTGTCTTTTTGCCTTTCAGTAGCGATAAAAAGTAGTCCGGCGTGAATCTTTCATCAAAGGGATCAATTGCAATATTTTTTGTGTTCGGTTCAGATGGCAGCTCAGCATCGGAAACGAGCAAAAACTTGCCGAACCACCAGAATCGGGCTGTATAGCCGCTTCCATCGCTGAAAGCAACCTTCACCTGGTATTTTTCAGCCTGATTATTCTCATTATCGAAATATAGGACATCTGCGCCCATACCAAGGGAAAGAAGTATGTTTTCACCGTTATCAAGCGAAGTGATAATCCATTTTCCTTTATTCCTTACATCCTTAATTTTTGCGCCTGCGACCCTTTTTTGAAATTCATCGGTTGGAATGTTCGAGCATTTTTCCTGCAGCAGGGTAACGCTTTGTATGGTTTTTCCGCACAGTGAATCTTTCATTTGTCCTGCAAGTTTCGTAATTTCCGGTAGTTCAGCCATTTAAACCGCCTCTTTTCACTATATAATATAAATACGCCCTGCCGTGACCTGTTATATATCAAACCCCGCGGCTGTATTTCCTCAAACATTCCTTACATACCGATTCTTCATGAATCAGATAAACTGAAAAACATATGCTGTTAACGTTCAGCGTGCAAAAATTCACAGAACGTATAATTTGGTCACCCCGGTTTCTGTCTACAACAAGAAATCCTATTTTCTTCGCATTTTCTTTCATTTCAATGTCCAGGTATACGCCGTAGCTGTCCATCTTGCCCGGATCAAATGGTATTGCACCTGTTGGCCAGTTTGTCGAAGGATTTGCAACATCATTCCATATCCACAGGCCGTAGCCCTCATAATCGCCGTTCGGCCTGTTGTAATGAATCCTTATATGCCCCTCGGGAATTGTAGATTCACCGGGTGAATCGGCATCTGTCACAAGAATGGCAGTTCCGCCCTGCGCGTTCCCAGGAATTGATATAACGATTTTTCCTTTATTCGCCGTATACGTAACATTGTTGTACTCATCCTTAAATACCGAGCCATCGGGTACAGAAACGGGTATAGCCACATTCCTTGCGGTTTCTGCCCTCGTGTTTAAGGCCATATAGATTACACTGTCCCCATAGGTTCTTTTTTCAACCAGGTACCCTTCGGCATCCCCGCCTGCCGTCTTCGTGCTGATGCCTTTTGAAAAGACTTTGCTGTAATCGGCTCTTATATTCAGCAGCTTTTTATAATGCCGATAAAAATCCTGCATTTCAGAATTTTTGTCTATTTCGCCCCACGGGATAACATACCTGTTGTCATAGTACGGATAATTGTTTACTCCTGAAAGTCCAAGCTCTTCGCCGTAGTATATGACGGGCTGGCCCTTTGAAGTGATTAGCAGCGCCGCGGCAACCTTCATTTTACCCTTATCCCCGTTCAGCCTGACCTTGTAAAAACCATCCTCATCATGACTGCTTAAAAACTGTCCAAGCATAGCCGTGTTGTCAATTGCATTGCCGCGGTTTTTCAGGTACTGGTAAGTTTCATCAATCCTGCCGTTTGCGAAGTTTGCCGCTACATTCTTGAATTCAAAGTCTAAAAGGGAATCCATCTGCCCTGACCGGAGCTGGCCGGCAGTGTTATTTACACCTGCACCGAACCATTCGCCTATCAGCTTAAAGTCCGGCTTTATTTCAGTCAAAGCATTCTTGAATGCTTTCCAGGTAATATTTTCAACATGCTTGACGGTATCAACCCTGAAATAATCGATGGTATCTCCCCTGTCGGTTCTGGCCCTGTTCAGCCAGCCAACCTGCCATTCGATTATTTTATTGCGGACTTTCTCTTCTTCTGTTTTAAAATCCGGAAGTCCAGCAAGCTCGTTTCTGATGTCACCGCCCTCATTTGCGGTCCGGAACATTCCGGCGAATCTTGCCCTGTCTTCTGCGGTAGGATATCCCGGCACATTCTGTATGGGCTCAGATTCTTTAAGCCCATAACCTGCGTGGTTCAGAACCACATCGACCATGATTTTGATACCCCTGTCATGGGCTTCGTCGATAAGTCGCTTAAGAGTCTCGAGATCTCCGAATTGCTTCTCTATTTCCTCAAAGTTTTTGGCCCAATAACCATGATATGCGTAATAAGGTATACCATAGTCTGTGGGCACTCCCCAGTCGATATTGTCAACTATAGGTGAAATCCAGATTGTGTTAATTCCAAGATCTTTCAAATAATCCAGTTTATCAATAATGCCCTGGAAATCTCCGCCGTAATACGCCCCTGGATTACTCTGACCGTAGCCTCCGCCATAAATGTTATTGTTTGATGTATCACCGTCATTGAAGCGGTCGGTCAGAAGGAAATATATAACTGCCTCATCCCAGTCAAAATCCAGTTCCCCTGCCGGCTCTCTCTCTGCCACTTCAACTGATATCGTATGAATATAATAATTGCCGTAGTCATCAACCACCGTGACCGGAATTTCCTTTATTCCCGGTTCAACATCGTCCCTTACGGCGATTGTAACGGCGTTGAGCCCGGTATCAATATATGTTCCGGAACTTCCGCCCAATGAAGATAAATCAGCGTATATTTCCCTGACAGTTCCCTGGCTGAGCCTTGCGTTTACCGAAAGTACGGCATTTTCGTTATATGTTATTCGTTCGGGATTTACATCTGCATTAATATAAACAGAAGAGCCGGTGTATTCAATCCTGGACACTCCGTTGATGTTATTCATAGGATCGGGGATTTCATAAGTATTGCCGTCGATAGTTATGACATATGAATATTCATAGATTCCGTAATCGAGATTTTCAAGGGTATATTCAAGATACTCGTTTTTCTGGTTATACAGCATTGGATACTCTGAATATTCCGTTTCTGATTCTGATTTAATCTTAAGCCTTACACCGTTTCCTTCCTCTGCAAGCCTGTGCATTTCATCATTCAGAAATAATTCATCATCCCTGTAGCAGAAGACAGCGTTGCCGTTAATAAAAACCGGGGCTGTCACCCTGGCCTTGGTTTCGAATTCTCCCCTGCCTGAGTATACCGTTACTTTTGTGACTTTCTGACCTGATGTATCGATGAAACGGTCGGCTTCAAAGTCTTTCCGCTCCCAATTGCCCTTTCGGATAGTGAAACCGACCCTGGCAGCCGTATCGCTTATGTAAATCCTCGCAACAGCCGCACCATCTTTTAATTCTGTAAAATCAACCTGGCCGTCTTTTTGTCCCGTATTCCAGACCCATAGATTCCAGCCGCTGTAATTGCCGTCTTCCCTGATGTATTTAAGTACTATGCATCTTTGCTCTGCCTCCGGTTCATAATCAGCCAAATTATGTCTTCTCCGGAACTGCCCGTCCTTCTTCCATGCATAGCTGTTTTTGCACTGGTATAAACCGCCGGCAGTGCAAAGATCAGCGGTCCTGCCAGCATTGCCAGTACCAGGAGTAATGAGATGGTCATTTTAAACCTGCTTTTCATTTTTAACCCTCCAACAGATTTTTTAGGTTCCTAAACAGTTCAATTTTTCTTTCTTGCTGTATTCCCTGCTGTATAGAAATTATGGATTTAAAGATTCTTTTGCTGAAGTTAATGCAAGCGTTTGCTCAAAATTTGTGCAAAAAATTAGCCCTTGTTGAGTTTCATATAAATATTACCATAAACATGATAATTATAAAATAGCTACTACATTTTATTCTTACATAATTTACTATATGCTGCTATAGAAAATTTGGATATTTGATTTTCAGCAATTTTTGATATACCAGCGCAAACGATTGCAGTAAAAATTGTGGTTTGACGTGGTAACGGCTTGTCCGTAGCGACAAACATTGGTACAATATATCAATAAGTTTTCTTCTGCTTTAAGATGACAGATTTTTCTGTAATACGAGGTAGTGCATATGTTGTATCATGTATCAAAAACCCACGGCCTGAAAGTATTGAAACCGCAAGTTTCTACACACGGAAAAGCGTATGTATACGCTGTTGACAATGTTGTAACCGGTTTGTTGTTCGGAGCGAAACAGGATGATTTTGATTTTATTATATCCGTAAATGAAGATGGAATACCTGAAATATATGAATGCTACAGGAACGCGTTCAGGGAGATATACGAAGGTGTTTCCTGTTCGGTATATGAAATCGACGGGACCGGGTTTTTAAAGGGAATAACCGGATGGGATGCCGAATATGTAAGTGAAAATGAAGCAGAAGTTCTCAGCGAAACAATTGTCGGGGATTTATATGTAAGACTGTGTGATGAAGAAAGAAACCGGAACCTGGTAGTCCACAGGTTTGAAGATATCGATGAATATAAAGGCATCATTTCAAACCATATTGTTGACAGGCTGATAAGGGCTGAAATCCTGGACAGGCCATGTATAGATGAAAGGCTGGTAAAGCGTTACGGAAATATTATTGAAAAAATAAGGGAACTTATAAGCGGCAGGTATTTATAGCCGTATTCCTTCCGATTTTCTTCTGAAGCATTTTTGATGCGCTCGTCTTACCGCTTCCTGAGTTCCCCCTAATTATAACCAGTGCTGACATACCCTGCTCCCCCAGCTTATGGTTATTGCTATGTGTAATCAGGATTCCGGAAGCTCATTTCCGACATATGCCATATACATGTCAATGGTATATTTAGATATGTTCCTGTCATAATCCGGATATGTATAGCCGAGCTTTTCCGCAACTTCCTTCGATACTTCCCTGAACAACAGTAGACATGTGAGCAATGATTTCCATACATTTTCATAGGAATCCATGCGGTATGTTGACAGCAGCCTGTTCCATAAATCTTCCGGAATATACCTGTCCAGGAACTTATAGTTCTTGCCGAGGCTAAGTGAGAATTCAGTCTCAATTCCAACCTTCCATGAAATCATTCTGAGAAGTTCCCGCCGCAGTACCTGGTTCAAATGATCTATTGCAAACAGTATCTCCCTGCGGCATAATCCCTTGACCACATAGGGTGTTACAAACCAGAATTCGTTGCAGCAGTCATCATACTGCCGTGTACTTGGCTTTTTAATATGATAGTCCACATCAGTCGGAACTATCTCTTTTTGAATCCGGCCATCCTTGTCAATCAGGACCTTTACAAGTTTATCGCCGTTAACGTATTCATCCAGATAATCAAGGGGGTATAATGTAAGATCAACTTTTTTGAAATCATCAAAATACATGAGATACGAATACCCTTTTCCCTGGGGCGGGAAAAGCTCCATATCGTCCGGTTTCTGCATCATTATGATGTTTCCGAAATAACCCAGCCAGTCATCACCTGATAAAAATGATTCCATATCGGTGACAAAATAAGATATGTCATAATCCTGGAACTCGTCTTCCGATATATTGATGTTTGCGCGTGATCCTTCAAGGGTCGCGGCCCGGATACGTTCATCCTTCTCTGCAAAGGAAAGCAATAAATCCATCATTTCCTTTTCCTCCTGACACTAATTCCCAATAATTTCCGAATACACCGCAAGCAGCATTGTGCTTATCAGAATGCCTCCAATAATATCAGTAAACCAATGGACGCCCGATATCAGTCTTCCAACTGCAGTAATTATAATGATTAGCGACGACACAGCAAGCAAAGCAGACTGAATCTTAGTCATGTTACGGCTGGTTCTCAGCTTCTGCAGCTTTTCGCTGAATTCCATAAAATGCTTCCTTTCCCGGGTTATCAATCTGCTTTCTGCTGATTTTCAGAAACCTTAAAGAGATGCATTGCAGAAAACAAAGAACAGCGAACCAGCGAAAGCATCAACTTTTTGGCCTGAAAGCATAACCGAATAACCTCCGTAATGAACACGGAAAACTTTCCATGTACCATCAATTATATACTACTGCATATTTCCAATTGGGATTATTTAATAATTATTTGCTTTTCATACTCAATATTATCCGTAGAATTGCTTTAAAATGTAATGAATATAATTTCAGTTCCTGCCGGATTGAAACGTGATAAATCGTCTGGTATCATAATCATTAGCTGCTGCTGAAAATGTACGGACAGGAAGATATCATCATACCAGGCGGTGTAAGTCATGATCCTGTTAATTCAATGCATTTTGATATGTGCTGTTTTTACTTTGCTGATCCTTCCGCCGTTGTTCAAAAATCCATTATCGCAAATTGTCTCCTATCCGCCGGCCATTCGAAAAGGGTGGAAAGCATGCCGCAATACAGGGATGTTATTGCCGTAACTGTGAGCAAAAACATAATGCGGAAAATAGCCGGGACGGTTGCTGCAGTGGTTCTGATTGCCGGACTGGCTTATCTTTCAGGAAAAACAGTTTTTCATCGGCTTTTGTACATGTTTTCATCCTGTTTTCAGCGGTTAATGTATACGATTTAATTGTTCTTGACCTTTTTGTTTTTGCACATTGCAAAAAGGTTATTATACCCGGCACAGAAGATATGATCATGGAGTACAGGGACCCGGTTCATCATATCAAAGGTGCCCTGAAAGGACTTATTATAAGTGCTGCCGGTGCCGCCCTCGCGGCAGGGATAGTGGAAATTGCCGCAAAATACATATATATTTATCGGTCAAAAGCATATAATGATTACCACTCAAAATTGAATACATAACAAGAATTATACAAATAAATAATGAAACCCCTGCTTATTCAGCAGGGGGTCGGGTTTAGCCAGCATAAAAGTCGCTCAGCAATCGCAGTGATCAAAAAAAACAGAAGACAACAAAATAAAAACCCTCGCATTGTGCGAGGGTAATAACCAGAACGCCTTTGTTCCCGGATGGAATTATACCAGCCGGCGGATAAGCTCTTCCTGTGAACCATAAAGCATATCAATAAGAGGAAGATGCAGCATCGTATATGCACCCGGGGCCTGCCTTACGACAGCCCTTGCTGCAGAAACCATCATTTGCGCGGTCATCGCAGGGTTGTCTATGCTCATCTCAAAGCTGAATCGCTGATTGTTTGCCGAGCCCGATACACCCTTTCGCGTAATGCTGACGCCATGGCCCATATCGATCAGGGACTCTGTTTCCTTGACCTGTACAACAACGGTCTCATCATTTACAAAATACGGATCGGATTTAATCGTTGCCGATACGGTACTGAAATCGGCTCCGTCCTCAAGTACAACATAAACCATGCGGCGATGCACACCTGCCCCTGCCGGTATGGTTACAGACAGTGCATCCTTAACACCTGCAATAGCCTTAACCGCTGCGGTATGTCCCATGCTCATGCCAGGTCCGAAATTGGTATATGTCAGCCCTTTTGGAGCTGCTGCCTCAAATAATGCCCGAATGGCCGAATCAATTCCCGGGTCGAATCCCACGGCTGTTGCACATCTGCTGCCGGCCTTTTTTGCTGCTGCATTAAGCCTTGTATACAGGTTGTAAACCTCGGTGTGGATGTCATAGCAATCAACCGTGGAAATGCCTTTCAGCAGGATTTCCTCTGCGATATCCGGTACTTTCCGGCTCGGCACGCAAAGAAGGACAACCTGTACGTCTTCTAACTCGTCCACGCTGCGGACAACCGGGATTTCTCCCAAAGAACCCTTTTGAAGTTTCCGGCTGATAACTCCTGCAAGTTCAAAATCAGGAGCTGCATTAACAGCCTCGATTGCTGCCTTGCCAACATTCCCATAACCTAATACTGCCGCTTTAATCATACTTGACCGCCTCTTTAATATAAGATTTGCTTTAAATTATATTCAACATAACATAAGTGAATTATACCAGAACACAGTGTTACTGCACAATCGTCGGAAAAAACAAAATATACTTGGTTATAAAAAAATTTTTTAGCTAATTCCTTCTTATTTATGAAAAAACTCCTTTATCCCCGGAATACTGGATTTCCGCGGCTTTGACTTTGCAGCAGCCAATGCACGCCTTGCAGGATTGATTTTTCGAAACTGCAAAAAGAGCAGGCATACAGATGTTTTATATTAACTAAACAAACAACTGCAGAATCATAACCGTATGATCAATGCTCATGTTAACCTGGCTTCTCCAGTCATCCGATAATTTCTGGCATGAAAAATTTCTTCCGAAATTCCAGAAACCGTCCTGGTCCCTTTTTTCGGCCAACTGCCCCAGTTCCTCTTCAAATTCTTTTTTAAAGCATGAGAATTTCGAAAGAGAGAAATATACCCTGTACAGTTCAGAGAATTTGTTATCAAGGCCCCAGTTCAGCACAACACTTGTATAGCCTATCATTTTTCCGCTATTATGCAGCCATCCCAGGTAGTTTTGCTTTAACTCCCCGCTTATTTCGGCCTGCATGTTGCTGAACAGCTCTACGGGATATATCGAATTAAGCCCGATATAGCTTCCGTCAATGCCGCATCCCAATAATTCTTCCGATATCCTGTCGGCTCTCTCCGCACTGTATTCACCGTCTGCGAATGCTTCCTTCAGGATGGCATGCCAGCAATTGAATATCTCTTTGAACTCTTTGCAATCCGAGCCGAATACCGACAGCTTGGAAGCCACAAACAGGGGCTGTGCAGGCCTGTACCATTTATTCTTTTCAAAACCGTCGGGCCATTCAATCTCTTTCCTTAATATTTTTTCCATGTAATCACATAGTTTATCCGTTAATGGATTTCCCCGCTGGATATCGAGCTTTTTCATAGAGTCAACGGCTAACTCGGTGGTAGGGAATTTCTGCCTGACCTTGGAGTCCCGGGAATGGAACCGTCCATACCCTCCGTCATCATACTGGTTCGCTTTCAGCAATTCAACCCACTTGCTGTTATAGAATTCATCAAATAACCCGGAATCAATTTCCCGGCCGAGCAGTCTTTTTATCCTGTATCTCACTGCCGCACAGGGTGACAGTTCCTGGATCCGGTCAACCACATTAAATACGCTCATAATATACTTCCTTTACATTTCCATGGTATACGTGTTTAGCCCGGGTAGGATTCAAACTCCTGGATAAAGTCGCCTGACAAATATTCTCCCGCCAGCTCCAGGCAAACAATAGCGTTCAGCGCCCACTGTGCAATTGTATTGGTTGAAATCCACGGAATTTCGTGAACGGGTTTGAAATATGCTGATTTATCCACTTCCACTTTCTCTATCCGGAATGGCGTATGATGCCCGCTGCCCCTGCCGGCCAGAATCTCCCATACTTTTTTCCCAAATCCGGGATCCTTTTTCTTCTTAGCGGCAAATGCAAGCAATGACGCAGAGAATATCGGAAAAGAAAAACCATGACCGGGTACCGCTCCGTTGGTCCGCGCCGCCTTCTCCTCAGGCGGAAGATTATAGAACACACCGTATTCGGCCAGCATTTCATCCCATTCCTCGTCCTCAATAATATCAGACAGTTCCATCCATATTTGCGGCCCGCCCATGCAGATAACCAGATGTGATCCTGTGCCGCGTTCTTCTTTTGGATGTATTAACTCACCGCTTTGTGGATCATACCCGAAAACTGTGCCGCCGTAAAGATGATAGGGCATTTGCTTAAGACACCTGATCCCTGTCAGTATTTTGTCCCTGTAATGAGTATCTTCATAGCGTTCCCATTGTGTCAGCCAGTTTGAGCAAAAAGCTGCCCAGTCAGGACCGCTTCGTACATGGGTCGGATACTCCTCCTTGGGGTAATATGCGCGCATCGGATCCAGGCTAATATAGGCGAAATCAGCATCCTTTACCTCATCGAGCACGTCTCCCGTCCGTTCGTCGCAGGTGAGGTAAAAATAAAAGCGGTGATGACCTGCCATACTGATTCTTGCTTCCTTGCACCCGCAGCCCCAGTGGACTACATTATGCCTCGACCCCAGGCCTTTATACTCACCGATATGGTATACATCCACGTCCATCGTGTGCCGGCTCATTGCTTCGGCCATGCGGAATATATCGCTCCGGCCTGTGCGGAGAAAACTGTACCACAGCCAGTACGTAGGGACAAGCTCGGTATTCTGCCACGCAAATCCTCCCATATCATATTTCCATGTATGCCTTACCGCATCATAAGTATGCATCACATCGCCATAATCCCAGAACCCGTACCACTTGCGCTGTTCAATCTCCTCCTGGTAAAAGGAAAGCGCCCGTTCCAGCTGGTCTTCAATAAACCTCTTCGCCTCGGTTGAATAATCAACCATGCTCCAGGCACCGAACGCCTTTACCCTGTGATAATATTCAGGGGTGCATACAAAAAGCCCGGGAGAAGCGAGCAGGGTTCCAAGTTCGGCCAATTCATCCGATCCAGGTGTGTTTTCATACGGCTGAACAATAATCTCACTGGTATTCGCAATTCCGTAAGGCGTGCTTCGCAACTCTTCAAAGCCTTCATAATAACTTTCCACATGTGTTTTTGTGTCATAATGCCTCAAATCCATCGGCTGTGCATTGTAAGACCAGAACCACAGCGTTAACGACGCATTATCCTCTTTCATACCATGTATTTCAACCGATGAAGGGTATTTCTGCCAGAAATTACGGATCCCCGCGGCAAAGCCTCCGCATTCCCCGCCGATATACGCAACGCCGCCCGATCTTCGTCCGCTTCCTGCATGTACCCAGCAGCATCCTTCCTGCGTTCTCTTTTCAATCCTGTATGTTTCGCTTGTACTCTGAACCAGTTTGTAACTGTCCCATGCTGTTATTGTTTCAAGTTTACCTGCGATTCCCGGGTGGTCTTTCAATGAAACGGTTTCTCCCTGTATCTGTTTCCTGTATATTTCTTCAGGGATATGAGGCCTCCACGTCGACAACAGCTGCACGGGCTCGGAAAAGAAACCGGTATCACCCGATAACCGGACATGCCGGTTGTAATATTCGCCTTTCAGCGGAACTTCAAAGGAAATTCCCAGGCCCTTGATAAAGTCTTGATCCTTGTTGCCGTCATAAACAAAGGTATGAACCATCCGTATTAAGTGCTGCCTTTCATAGAAGTACAGGCGCAGCGTAAACGGAAGCCATTTGCGGTTTCCCGCAGCCGATTTATGTTTTCCCGAGATTCTCACTACACACCGGATTGGCCCTCTTTGCTCTATAACCGCTTCGGTCACAACACTTTCAAATTTCTCTTCACGGAACAGCATGTTCCCGGGTTTACCTGTTCTTTCCTCGCGGATGCATACAAGAACACCGTTTTTGCAATAAACATGCCCATTCATCGAAACCGAACGGATGATATCCGGCCCGGTTTTATTTATAGTGCATGTGATCTCACCGGTATCAATTTCAATATCCCTGTCGCTCTCCTTAACCTGTATGCCTTTTTCAACCTTTACAGGGGTCCCTTTTTTCAGATACAAGCGCTTTACGTTTTGCTTCAGCGATACGGCATGTCCTGTCCATTTCACCGTTCCGTCGGGCCAATATGCCTGCGGCCAGCTTTGAACCGGAACAGTCTCACCCCGTTCATTTTCCAGTATGAGTTCTTCATCACGCTTTAAGGCCCCTTTTTCCCACGGAACCCCCCAGGTTACTCCCTGGGATGGGACAGTATTCTCTTCCAGCCATTTTAGTTCTACCACTCTTCTCAATTGTATCAACTCCCTGCAGACCAAAGAGACTGTTCTCTTTGGATCTATCCTTTATGTATAATTCGTTTCCCGGTATTCAAAACAATATCAGCAGCTTGGAACATAAAGATTCCATATACCCGGTATCCAGAATTTTTCTGTCAATAAGCCGGCTTAAAACATCATATTCCATATCAAAATCATCCTTGGATATATGCCCGCTGTCGAGCGCACTTTTCAATTCATCTCGTCAAGGACAAGAATTTCCCCCTCTTTGATTCCTGTATTATAACACATTCCATGGACTAATTACACTGATACACAGGTAAACACTCCTTAAATTTTTAAAATAAAATTTATTGACATTACAGAAAAATATGATAATATTGAAATAAATAAGTTAGAAATATCTAACTTTTTAAATGCGAATTTATTTCCTGAAAATAAGCGAGGAGTGTTATATATGCCATTGACATTTGTCAAAGCGGGTGAGAAAAGAACAATAAAAAAAATCAGCGGAAAAGACGACGCCAGGCGGTTCCTGCAAAGCCTTGGATTTGTTGAAGGTGCTGAAGTCACCGTCATTTCGGACATCAGCGGTAATTTGATTGTCAATGTGAAAGAGTCCCGTGTTGCCATCAGCAAGGAAATGGCATGCAAGATTATGGTCTGATTATAATTTCCAGGGGAGATGAGAACAATGCAAACATTAAAAGACATAGCTATTGGTCAGAATGCTGTCGTGAAAAAGTTTCATGGCGAGGGTGCAGTCAAAAGAAGAATAATGGACATGGGCATAACAAAGGGCGTTCGTCTGTATGTAAAGAAAGTTGCCCCCCTTGGCGATCCAATTGAAGTTACCATACGGGGTTATGAACTTTCCATCAGGAAAGAGGACGCTGAAATGATTGAAGTTGAGCTGGTCGATTAACCGGCTTTTTACTAAAACCAGGCAAGGAAAATCAGCCTTTATTTTTTGCAGTTGCGTTAGTCTCAACTAACCAACAATTTATATATGAGGAGGACAATAAAAATGTCTGTAAAAATTGCTCTTGCCGGCAATCCGAACAGCGGCAAGACTACCTTATTCAACGAGCTGACCGGTTCAAACCAGTTTGTCGGCAACTGGCCGGGCGTTACTGTAGAAAAAAAGGAAGGAAGGCTGAAAGGGTACAAGGACGTTACCGTTGTCGACCTTCCGGGCATATATTCGCTGTCACCATATTCCTTGGAGGAAGTTGTTGCGAGAAACTTTCTCGTGAATGAAAAGCCAGATGTTATACTGAACATCATAGACGGAACAAACCTTGAAAGGAACCTGTACCTGACAACGCAGCTCACAGAGCTCGGAATACCCGTTGTTGCAGCCGTCAACTTGATTGATGCTGTTAAAAAAGCCGGGGACAAAATTGACATTTCCGCCTTGTCAAAGCAGCTTGAATGCAGGGTTGTAGAGATTTCTGCATTAAAGGGCATTGGCGTTGAAGAAGTCGCCGATGCAGCGGTGAATGCGGCTAAGTCTGAAACCCAGCCTGTTCACAGGTTTTGTGAGCAGGTTGAAAAGGCGCTTGCCCAAATCCAGGAAAGTGTACCTCTCCCTAAAGGCCAGGAACGTTTTTTTGCAGTTAAGCTGTTTGAGCGGGATGAGAAGGCTATTGAAAGCCTTAACATAAGCCCGGACACCCTTTCGGTAATTGAATCGTTTATTAAGGAATGCGAAGACGACCTTGACGACGATTCGGAAAGCATTATTACCAGTGAACGCTATGCATACATAGCTTCAATAATTGACAGCTGTTATATAAGGGAGAACAAAGGAAAACTTACAACCACGGATAAAATAGACAGGATTGTGACAAACAGGTGGCTTGCCCTTCCGATTTTTGCGGTTGTAATGTTCCTGGTTTACTATATTTCAGTTACAACAATCGGAACTTATGCAACCGACTGGGTAAATGACGGTGTGTTCGGCGATGGCTGGTTCCTGTTCGGTAAAGGCTCTGCAGCTTACGAAGAAGCCGCCGGTGAGTATGAAAGGAATGCAGCTCTTCTTGAAGCCTTCGAAGCAGCGGCCGAAGAAGCCGGCACCGAACCTGGTGAAGCCACGGGTATTGCCGCATCTGTCGAGCTTTATGATGACGAAGGCAATCCCGAAGAAACCGTCATCGTTGATTATGAAATGTATTCACAGATTGGTGAAATTGAAGAACCCGATCCATCAGATTACGGTATCTGGGTACCGGGCATACCTGTCCTCATTGGTGATTTCCTTGAAAGAGTGAACACTGCTGAATGGCTGCAAGGGTTGATCCTTGACGGTATTGTTGCCGGTGTCGGCGGCGTGTTGGGGTTTGTACCGCAGATGCTTGTATTGTTCCTGTTCCTTGCGTTTCTTGAAGCATGCGGGTATATGGCACGCATTGCATTTATCCTTGACAGGGTTTTCAAGAAGTTCGGCCTTTCGGGAAAATCGTTTATCCCAATGCTGATTGGTTCAGGCTGCGGAGTTCCGGGCATTATGGCATCACGCACCATTGAAAACGACCGTGACAGGAAGATGACCATAATAACAACCACTTTCATCCCCTGCGGGGCCAAACTTCCGATTATAGCCCTTATTTCAGGAGCAATGTTCAGCGGAGCATGGTGGGTTGCACCCAGCGCGTACTTTGTCGGTATAACAGCTATAATAATCTCCGGCATTATTTTAAAGAAAACAAGGATGTTCGCAGGCGACCCGTCACCGTTTGTGATGGAACTTCCAGCTTATCGCATGCCAACTGTTTCAAATGTGTTAAGAAGCACCTGGGAATGCGGCTGGTCATTTATCAGAAAAGCCGGTACGGTAATCATGCTTGCAACCATTTTAGTATGGACCCTGTCAACATTCGGATTCGGAGAAGACGGGTTCGGAGCGGTTGATATGGATAACAGCCTGCTTGCTGCCTTTGGAAACCTCCTTGCCCCGATATTCGCGCCGCTCGGCTGGGGGCATTGGCAGGGCACTGTCGCTGCGTTAACCGGCCTTATTGCGAAGGAAAACGTAGTAGGAACACTGGGCGTGCTGTTCGGCGGATTTGAAGAAGTTGCTGAAAACGGATGGCAGGTTTGGGCCAACATGAGGGAGACATTTACACCTCTTTCGGCATATTCGTACCTTGTATTCAACCTTCTTTGCGCTCCGTGTTTCGCAGCTATCGGCGCCATAAAACGCGAAATGAACAATGCAAAATTGACATTGTTTGCGATTGCTTACCAGAGTATCTTTGCCTATGCGGTATCCCTGGTAATATTCAACATCGGAAACCTGGTTGCAACAGGCGCTTTCGGTCCTGTTACAGTTATAGCTTTTGTCGTTGTTGCGGTATTTGTATATCTTCTGGTCAGGCCGCAGCCCGGTAAAAGCAGGATCAGGAAAAAGGCATTGGCAAATGCCTGAATATTTCAAACAGAGAGGTAATGATTATGATTGAATTTCTGAAAAATAACCTGTCAACAATTATAATAAGCGCGATACTGTTATTTATAACAGTTTCGGTAATATACAGGAGAATCCGGGACAGGAAGGCAGGAAAAATGTCATGCGGGTGCGGCTGCAGTTCCTGTGAAGCCGCCTCGATATGCCACCCGGGTAATAAGGCAGAATAACTATACAGGCTGTGTTTTCGAAAGGAAACACAGCCTATATATCCTAACCGCAGCTTCAATTGGCATATTTAGGGTCGCTCATCGTAAACTTAATTTCACCGTCCGGATAATAAAGGGTTGCATCATTGATGCCGTTTTCCTTAAGGTGCTTATAAAGGTTCTTCCAATGAAGAGTGTGCAGGTCTTCACGATTCGTATAATGCTCTGTTATTTTTTCAGCAAGACCCCTTATCTTCTTTCCTGACACCGGCATCGTGCAGAATTCCCTGATAGACGGCACAAAGTCCGCGCCATCTCCCGCCTGTTCATATTTTTCAAGCCGGTAATTACCATTGCTGTCCTTCCTGTAAGTAATTGCAACGGGAATGACTCCGCCGCTTTCGATATCCAGCACGTTGCCATAAAGCCTGTAGGTTGCGCCGTATGTGGTTACAAATACTTTAAGCATTCCGCTCTCTTCATAGCTTCCGAAGATTTTGGACGCGATAACGGTAAATCCGCGTTCAGGTCGGGAAAACTTTTCGATTTCCGTAGCATATACAAGTTTCTCCACGGGATCGTTGCCATCATACTGAAAGTCAGGAAGTTTGATTTCCTCCCCCGCCTGCAAAATATGGTCATCTTCTTCCCCTGCTTTCTTCAAATCGTTCCCTGGATTGAGCACATATTGATCATGCTCGTTCGGTTTGAAATACACCTCGAATGTTTTATTGTCTTTGTCAGGCAAGGATACAGATTTCTTTGATTGAATGGCCTCCATTCCTGTACTTCCTGCTTCGGAAAAATCCAATGGATATGAGTCGGGTTTGATTTCAGCGGGATTTGTGAGCAGACCTGCGCCAACCACCGCTGCGATTATTACAGCAGAAGCAATAACCCAAAACTTTGGCTTTTTATAGTTCAAAATATTTTTGATTCTGCTTTTTAAATTCCCTTCACTGAATGCAAGCGGGCTTCCGTTCAGAATATATCTTCCTGCGGCAAGGGACAGCAATGTACCGGCGTAAGGCTTTTTAGCATTTCCGCCCATTGCTTTCAGTACCCTTTCGTCGCAGGACAGTTCCATATCTGTACTCATTAGCATGAACGAAATCCATGCAAGGGGATTGAACCAATGCACCGCAATTAATACGAAAGCCAGTATTTTTACAATATGGTCCTTTCTGCGGATATGGGTTTTTTCATGCAGGATGATATAACTCTGCTCTTCCCTGGTCAGCCCGGCGGGCAAATATATTTTAGAGTTTAATAGCCCAAACACAAACGGTGTTTTCAGATTTTCAGCTTCGTAGATGTTTCCCTCTGTCAACTGCGCATCTTTCAGACGCCTTTTCAGGACCAGAACCGATACAAAACTGTAAACAAGCAGCGCTGTTATGCCCGAAATCCAGATGTATGCACCTGCTTCCACATAAGAATCAGGCAGACCCGCATTTTCGTCAATAACCGGTGCTGGCAGTGAATTGCCTGCAATTGGCTCAAATGTAACCGTTCCGTTGTTGATTTGCGGCTCGTGCTGACTGACTATTTCACGGCGTACGGGAGCATCTGCCATATCCCGGGGTATCAGGCTGTACACGCTTTCAAAGGAAAATGGAACTGCAAGGCGAAATGCCACCACTATCCACAGAGCATAGGAGATGAATTTCGGGGCTTTTTTAAGCAGCAGCCTGACAATTATCACAACAAGGATTGCATAGCTTGCCGTAAAGCTCATATTCAAAACGGTAAGAAACAATTCACTCATCACTCTTCCTCCTTATGCTCGTCAATCAGCCTTTTCAGTTCCTCAGCCTGCTGCCTGCTAAGTTTTCTGCCGCCGATAAAGGCAGTTAAGAACTTAGGAAGCGATCCTCCAAAATTATCTTCTACAAAGATTATACTCTGCCTGGCATAATATTCGTCCCTTGTCATTAAGGATGAAACAACCGCATTTTCATTTTTAAAGATACCCTTATTGCATAACTTTTTAAGCACTGTATATGTCGTGGACTTTTTCCAGCCCATATCCTTCTCACACAGCTTCACAAGATCTCCCGAGCCTATGGGCTCATTCTGCCAGATCAGCTCTGCAAATTTCTCTTCGCTTTCTGTAAGTTTATACACTTTCATGCCATACCTCCCGGGTCTATAAGTTATCGACCGTTTGTTATAAGTCTACAACTTATAGACCAAAATGTCAACAGGTATTCCAATGATACAAAATCAGTTTTATGAAATCATCGGGTTCTTTTCACTCAGCCTTGGCTTCTTCATACGGTGGTCCTGTATTCAGAGCGAAATAAGGGATAACAAAGCAGGAAAGCATACAAACCTCTTGTTATTTTGAATTCCTGTAAGTTATAATAACAGCAGGAAGCAGTATCCATCTGATTTTCGGCGTACAGCATTCCAAAAAACGTTTTGAGAGATTTCAATGTATTCTGCAAAACAGGAGGAGGATCAAAATGGGTATCCTTGACAGGCTGTTCAGGAAAAAGACTTCCGAAGACAGGTTAAATGAGTTCTTTGAGAAAAAGGAAAAGGTTATCGACAGTATATTGGGAGAGAGATTCCATCTTGTATCCCATTCCATTATTCCATTCAGTGCCGGCGGTTTAACGGACATGTACATATATCCCAATACAATTGAAGGTACGGCATTTGCAACAATGGAATTAATCGAATATTTTGACAAAGGCCCGATACCCAACAGGAACGGTATGTACGAGCTGCTGGCATTTACAAAACTGAAGGTTGACGATCAGGTGATTAAAGATGAGAATTCCCCATTTGCCAGAATATTAAGGCGTTTGACAAAAATTTTTACAGATATAGGAAGGTACTCATATACAGCAAAGCTCGAACCTTATGATACATGTGAAATCCCGGGTAAAGACGAAACCCTCTGCCTGGTTTTTGATGAATACGAAAATGGCAATGCCGAGTTTATAATTGACGGCAAAAAGTACGGTTTTCTTGTATGTATTGAAGTTTTCAGAAGCGAAATGGAATACGCAATGAAGAACGGAAGCGCAGAATTGATCAGGCTGCTTAAGGAAAAAGGGTACTACCCGTACAGCGATCTTGACCGGGAACCGGTTGTATAGGTTTTCTGCAGAATTGACAATAAGGTGATCGACTGTCCTGAACAGTACCCCCTGTTCTGTTCGTGGTTTAAAACTTCTGTACACAAGCGTCAGCAATGCTATGCTGACGTTGCGGCATAAGAAAGAATAAGAACATATGGCCGGATAAACTTCTCTTATTCTAACTGCTGAATTATCCTTCTGAAGAACTCCACCGCGCCGTTCACATCCTTTTCGTCCGGATGCCCTTTTGCAACTCCGCCTATCAACTTAAAAGGCCCGAATGTATCATAACCCCTGCAGCCATATGTTCCAAGCAGCACGCAGGATTTATCGGCGATAATCCGCCTCATAGCCTTCGTGTAATCCCCTTTGACGCCGTAGGTTTTCACAAGGAATACCCGCTTGTTTCCCGGAAGGTTTTTCTTTGCAAAATCAATAACCTTATCGCTGAATTTACCAAAATATATACCTGAAGCAAAACCTATTACATCGTACCCGGATAAATCAGCCTCGCTGCATTCAACCACATCGATCAGTTCTACATCCCACTGTTCCTTAATCGCGTCCAGGAGTTTCCTTGTGTTCCCGTGATGCCGGGAATAGTAAGCAATTGCAACTTTCATAAGGGTTACCTCCCGTCATTCCTTATTTTTCTTTTCACAGATCATATTACTCATACATCCTGATTATATCAGGTACTCCGGGGCAATTGCCGTTTTGCAGGAAAAAACATCAGGCAAAAACCTGTATTACATTAATTCAGCCTGATGTTTGCCAGGAACGGTACTTTTATCGGAAAATCCATTTAGAGGAGGTATAATATTTTAGATAAAGGGTTTTCCATGTTTATTCGGTCTGCTGCATAATAATATCTTCGCTGTCGGCCATGGCCTGAAGGGTCATGGAAAGCAGTTTATCCAGCTCCCACCCTAACTGTTCTGCTCCGCGCTCGATTATTTCCCTTGAGCAACCGGCAGCAAAACCCTTGCTTTTGTATTTCTTTTTAAGGGATTTCAGTTCCATGTCCTTTGCGCTTTTTGAAGGACGCATCAGAGCAGCCGCCCAGATAAGCCCTGTCAGCTCGTCCACAGCAAAAAGAACTTTTTCCATCTCGTGTTCGGGAGCAACATCAATTGTAACCCCGCATTTCGGAGTAATTCCGTATCCATGGGAAACAACGCTGTGGATAATATCTTCACTTACGCCTGCTTCGCGCAGCAGTTCCGGTGCCTTAATACAGTGCTCATCGGGGTATAGTTCAAAGTCGATATCATGCAGTAACCCGACAATTCCCCAGTATTCTTCCTCATCCCCATATCCGAGTTCCCGGGCGAACCACTTCATAACAGCCTCGACGGTCAGTGCATGCCGGATATGGAAAGGATCCCTGTTATATTTCTTTAACAAAGCCAATGCCTCTTCTCTTGTTATGTGTTTCATGGTCAAACCTTCCTTCCTTAAGTTTATTGCCAGGGAGTAATCATTTGATGCCTAATGCAGCTTTCCAGCGTGCCTCATTGAATCCAGCAAGAACAAAGCTGTCACCAATAAGGAGCGGCCGCTTCACAAGCATACCATCCGACGCAAGAAGCTGATACTGCTCATCCTCGCTCATGGCCGGGAGCCTGTCCTTCAGGTTCAGTTCCCTGTAAAGCATCCCGCTGGTATTAAAAAACTTTTTCAGCGGCAGACCGCTTCTTTTATGCCAATCCTTCAATTCTTCCAACGAAGGATTATTATCCTTTATATTTCTTTCTTCGAAAACAATACCGTTATCCTCCAGCCATTTTCTGGCCTTCAGGCAGGTAGTGCATTTCGGGTAGCAAACAAATACCATATCGCACCACATCCTCTCTTTTCTGAATTATACTACCTTCTCCTTCATCTTTTTTATAAGCTCCAGTACTCCGGCTTCCACCTTTTTAAGGTCCTCTTCCCGTGGTGCCCCTTCAAACTCCACCGACTCAATGAAGTCCCAGTTCATCCTGTTTCTTTCAATTATTTCTTTCAGCTCTTTCTCAGCACCGCCGGACCAGCCGTACGATCCAAATCTGAATGCCGTCTTCCCTGTAATTCTCTTTCTGCCAACCTCATCTATTGCTGCCGCAACAGGAGGGAACAGCTTATACTCATATGTGGGTGCCGCAATTATGATTCCTGCGGATTTAAAAACAGTGGCAACCATTTCACTGTCGCTTTTCAGCGGCATTTCGAGCTTGTTGTATTTTACTCCTTCTCTCCGGAGTATGCTTTCAGCATAATCAACTGCTTTTGCAGTCATTCCGTACATGGATCCCCACAATATAGTGACTTCATTCTTTCCTGCCCCGTCGGCATACAGTGAGAACCTGTAATAATCATCCATGATCTTTTGGGGGTTCTTCCTGTAAACCGGGCCATGGCCGGGCGCTATGATGCTTATTTCCAGCTCTTTCGCCTTCTCAATCGCCTTTCTCAGGCTTGGCGTGAAAGTTGCCATCACGTTGGAATAATACCGTATTCCTTCAGATTCAAAGAAGTCCACTTCTTCAGGTGTTAGTTCGTCATCAAAGCAATGCTCCCCGAACCTGCCGAATGCTCCGAACATATCGCATGAAAAGAGGGTTTTCGTGTCTCTTTCATAGGTGTACATGGTATCGGGCCAGTGGACGTTGGGTACCGGATGAAAGCTCAGTACCTTGCCCTTTCCAAGGTCCAAAGTGTCTCCTTCCTTCACGATCCTTATTTTGTCCTCACCGTAAAAGGAGGTTACCATCTTCGCAGCTTTATCGGTACATATTATCGTAAAATCATCCCTGATTTTCCGGAAGTTTGAAATCCAGCCCGAATGGTCGGGTTCCATATGATTGACAATCAGGTAATCTATATTTTTCGGATCAACACCTGTTTCTTTCAGGTTTTCATAAAGGGTTTCAGGTACTCCGTCCCAGCCGATTACGCCGTCAATTATTGCGGTCTTTTCCCCCTGGACTATATAGGAATTGAGAGTCACTCCGTTTGCAATCTCCCAGATCCCCTCAAATAATATGTCCTCAACATTCATGGTAAGCATATATATTCCATCAGCAATTTTCACTTTCTTCATAACAAGCCCTCCTTAAATATTATTGACGGGTGACTGCCTTAATGTATTCCGCAAATCACACAGTTCAATTAATTATATAAACAAATCACATTAAATTACAACAGGTTATGGAACTAAACAGATTGTATCGGTCTTTCTCTGCTGTTTTTATAAGTATACTTTAAAATTCTGTCAACGAAAATTATAAGTATACTTTGAATATTTGCTGCAAAAACTTATATTTTATATAATACAGATACATATTATACCATTCCCGCTGCGGTTAATAAAGGCGCCTGGACAGGTTCATGTCACGGTTGATTCTGCTGAAGAGCCTTGTTAAGCAGCCTGTGATATAAGCATACCGGATTTAAACAGATGAGAAAAGGGCTGAAGAGCAACAGTTCTCAAAATAAAAATGAGATGGGACAGGGTACCTGTCCCATCGTCTTATGCTTGTCCTTGCATAATTCAGCCATACTGGAGCAGGAAAAGGGCCCATAAAATAAAGATTAGCCTGGGCAATGGACCTGTTTCCCGCAGCTCTGTTCGGCATCGAGGAGCTGCCCGACGATACTTTGCCTGTCAGTCATGGTATATCACAGTAACGGAATAACCACTCCAATCACAAGCAGGAACGGCAGTAAATAATCCCTGTTTTGCTTTATGTTTCTCCTTTCACTATAACACAATGAAGTCCGGGAATTATATTCTTTTACTTGACCAATCCCTTGCTTGTTTTCTTTACATGCCTGAATACTTCTTCAAACCTGTTCAACGCTTCGTCTATGACTTCGGGTGTGTCTGCCAGGGATGTATACAGCCTGCTTCCTGCAAGCGTTACTATTCCGTTTGCCATGTAGGCCGCTCCCATTCTTTCCATGGAGTCCTTTCTTTCATACATCATGTCCTTATGTTTCAGAATTCCGAGTGCGGACTTGATAAATGACATTGATGAAAAATCGAAACTCATAGCGCCCGTACATTCAAGATGCACGATGGAGCCCTGGTTGTAGGCAACGAAAGGCAGTCCGTACCTGTCTGTCAGTTCCTTTAAGCCGTCGCACAGGCGATCGCCCATCTTTCCCGCAATTACGCAGGCATTTGTCCTTTCTATTTCCCTGATTGCCGTATATCCTGCAAGACAGGAAAGAGGATTGGCCGCAAGGGTTCCGCCTACATAGGCCCGGTGTTTTCCTGTAGCAAGACCTGCCGCCATAAGCTGTACATACTCTTTCTTGCCGCCTACGCCGCCCGCGCCGGGATATCCTCCTGCAACAATCTTGCCGAAGATCGTTAAGTCGGGAACCACGTTAAAATATCCCTGTGCTCCGCCCAGGCCAACCCGGAATCCGGTCACCACTTCATCAAAGATCAGCAGTGCTCCGTATTTATCGCAGAGCTTGCGTACTTCCGCGTTATATCCCCAGGAAATTGGCCTTGTCCCGCTTTCAGGACCCACCGGCTCCAGGATAACTGCAGCGGTGCCGCCCTTAAGCCTGTTTCTCTTCAGCATTTTCTCAAGCATGTCCAAATCGTTCGGACGGACCTCGTCGGTGTAGCGGAACGAGCTTTTAGGGATGCCATGGGACTCAAGCAGGAACCTGCTTCCGGGTATTTTAAGGCCGTAAACCATCTGATCCGACCAGCCGTGATAAGCCCCGCCTATTTTGATTATACGTTTCTTACCGGTTGCAATCCTGGCTATGCGCAGCGAAGCCATTACCGCTTCGGTTCCCGAACCAAGCATGCGGAACATTTCCACGTTCGGCATATGCCTGTTGATTTCCTTTGCTATCATCAGTTCGGCTTCATGAAGTAAACCTGTTACAGGGCCGCATTCATTAAGAAGTTCGATAACCTTTTCCCTTATGGCAGGGTAGTTGCTGCCGAGGATCGTAGGTCCGCCGGCCTGCAGGAAATCTATATACTCGTTGCCGTCCTTGTCATAAAGGTATGCTCCGTCTGCCTTTACCATGCACAGCGGGAACGGCTTGTTGAAGGCCAGGTTGTGCTGTACGCCTCCCGGTATATATTCTTTGGCTTCTTCAAAAACAGCCTTTGAAGATTTACACTTCTCATCGAAATATTTCAGCACGACATTGTTGTAATAATCATCATCCACTTCCCATATCGGCTGACTTGTAAGCTCCTTCAGCTTTGCATTGATTTCTGCAGGATCGTCCCATCTGCTTATTCCATATTCGCTCATTTTTTCTCCCCCTTTTCTTTTCAGAGTAAGCCCAATTACTCTTTCACCCTCTGTCTTTTTGCTTTGAATACTTCCTTTTATAAACAAAGTTCATTAAAACTGTGTCTATAATGCCGATTTCAGCTTTTACGCCGCAGGCGGCAGTATGTATACCGCAGACTGCAGCTTTGTCCACGAGCAGCCCAAGCGCTGTCGTATCATCTTCGGTTTCGGCTCTTACAACGGCGCCTATACCCGGCACAAGCACAGCATTCCTTCTTTCAAGTGCCTTCAAAACCCTGCCGGTTTCATCGGATACTACGGGAATTTTCCGCCCAATCATCTGGGCCATGTCATCCACCTGTGCATATATGGGAAGCCCCCTGTTTGCACATACGAGGACGGCCGGGGTCTTAACCAGGGCAGCATGCCTGAATTTTTCCTTTACTGCTTTGGCTAACACCTCTGCCTTTTCGGATGCAGCCTCCTGTGTTGCTTCAAAGCTGCCTTTTACATTCTTTTTACAGATCTCTTCGAGAAGCATTGCCTTATCCATCGCTTCGTCCCGGCTGCTTCCGCATAAAAGGACACCATGGTTCGCCATCAGGACAACCCTGGCTCCTGCTTTAAGAACAGCATTCACGGCCTCTGTCAGCTTTTTTGTTCCGGGAAGGCCGTAGTCTGCCCGCATAACGCCGCCGAGTTTTTCCCTTTCTTCACCAGTCATATCCAGTCGTTCAAAGCCTGCCAGACCTATTGCCGTAGCATATGTCTGATGAGTATGGATTACAAAGTTCACATCGGGGAATATTCGGTAAGCTGCAACATGAATCCGCCTTTCGCCGGACGGTTTATGAAGGCCCTGCCACTCGCCGGTTGAAAGGTTCAACTTGACTATATCCTCTTCCCTGGTTTTTGTATAGTCCAGTCCGCTCGGCGTTATGACAATATTGTCTTCATCCAGCCTGCAGCTTATGTTTCCCCATGTTCTGGCAACAAGCCCCGTTTCGAGTAGTTTCCTGCCGGTATCCACCAGCAGTTTCCTTGCCTTACCCTCTTCCATTTTCAAGCCTCCCTGTTATAAGCATTCAATATGGCGAAGCTTTTTTTATTGGTTTTGTACAGCCTTTTGTATACCTCATAATTTCTGTCGTAAATCTTTTTCTTTTCCATATCGGGTTCATATCGGTTCTTTACAGGAATAAAATCCTTTACAGCCGACATCCCCGGCAGCTTTCCGCTTCCTACTGCCGCCAGCATGGCTGCACCGACGGCACCCACATCTTTTGAAGCATCGACTGTTTCGATAACCCTTCCCGTTATGTCCGAAAGGATCTGACAGGTAACGGGCGACAACGCACCGCCGCCGACAAACCGTATAATGCGGGAAGTTTTGACTTTCTTCTCCTGGGCCTCAAGCATCCAGCGAAGATGATAGCAGATACCTTCAAGAACCGCCCTTATCAGCTCGGTTTTCCCGGTTTCAAGTTTTATATTGAAAAACATTCCCGCTGCGCTGGGATCTTCAAAGGGGCACCTGTTTCCGTGAAGCCAGGGTGTAAAAATTACGCCGCCTGCTCCCGGTCCGATTCCTGATATTGATTCGGACATGTAGTCATAAAGGCTCTCGTATATTTTCTCCCTGCTCTCCGTAATTTGCTTCTTTTCCAGGTAAATACCAATCTCGTCCAGGACCAGGTGATCCTTTACCCATTCAAAGCATTTTCCCGCAGTCTCCATTTCGGCAAAATAAATGTATTTGCCTGTTTCTGTGCCTATAATACCTGCGATTTTTGCAAAAATGTCCACAACCTGCCTGTCAATCACCGTACCGACCCAACCCGACGTACCGCAATAAATGTGCGTATCCCCTACATCAATGCATCCTGCGCCAACACCTATAAGCGTTGCATCACCGCCTCCGCCGTAAACCGGAATTCCGGGCCTTAACCCCAGTTCATGCGCCGCTTTCCCGGTAAGCACCCCCGCCTGTTCCGAGCAGTCTATTACCTTTGGAAGATGCTTCGGATCCACGCCGTACATTTTGCAAAGGGCCTTGCTCCATCCCCACCTGCCCGGCCTCGTATCATAAAGGAAAGTGGCAAATGCCGAATCCTTTGTCATAACAAACTGGCCGGTGCAGCGGCAGATCAGGTATTCCTTCACGTCAAGCCATTTATGTACCCTTGCGAAAATTTCAGGTTCATTGTTCTGTACCCATTTGTATTTCCAGATGGGATCCTTTACGCTCGTTGGTGCGGCATGAGTTATGATCAGGCTTTTAACAAGTTTGCGAATGTTGGCATCCGATATGGCAAGCCCATGCCCGAGAGACGCCTTCATCTCCGAAACCGCTCTCTGGTCCATATAACTCATTGGACGCCTGAGGGCTTTCCCTTCATCGTCCACAAGCACCAGTCCCTGCATCTGGGAACAAAATGATATCCCGTCAATCTGCTCAGGCCGTGCATCGACCTTTTCGAAAAGCCTGCGTGTGGTAGTGCACATGGCCTCCCACCATTCTTCAGTATCCTGCTCAGCCCCGCCGTTTTCAAGAATATACAATTCGTATTCTCCATATTCGCCGGCAACCGTTTTCAGAGTTTCTCCGATACTGAAAAGGCAGGTTTTCACTCCCGTGGTTCCAAAATCATAAGCAATTACATACAAGCAGCCGCCCCCCTTTCTGAATACTTCCGTTTGCCCGGTTATTGCCGGCATCCCAGTACACTGCCGATAAACCTGATGAACTCACCTGCTACTTTTTCGTCATTGTCCAGTATGTCTTCCCCGCAGTATATTTTCATCCTTTCGATGTAATAATCGCAGCTGTAGGAGAATTGCAGCATCATCAGCAAGTTGTCGAAAAAAAAGGCCAGCATGCGGGAATCTATTCCGATCTCCACGGCTGCTGACCGCTTTGCTCTCTCCATAAGCTGCTTATATACAGATGCGGTAATTGTTTCTATCTCCTTTGCGAGGATACCTGCATACCGCCTGCAGCTCCCGGAAGTTATTTCATTGTACATAATGTTGTAATACTTATGCTTTCTCGAATGCTCCAGCAATGCGTAAACAATACGTCTGATGCACGTCATCACATCCGCATCGTCCGAAAAAGCGTCTTTCAGTACCTGTTCGAGGAGTTTCAGGCTGTGCCGGACACATTCAAGAAAGAAACTGTCCTTATCCCTGTAATATTTATAAATCACGCCAACACTGACACCTGCTTTCCGGGCTATTACATTGATGTTTGCACGATCCAGGCCATTGCTGGCGAATTCCTCTATTCCGGTTTCCAGGATGTTGTTTATGGTATCGGCATCCAGCTTTTTATACATCGTTTTCACCCATGATTTATATTATTGAGGTGTTTACCTTTGTTTTATATTGACGTGAGCCATTGCTCACACCTAAGTATATTTTACTATTTCTTTATTGTAATTTCAACAAATATTTCATAAAAGCACAGGATGATTCATGCATAATATACAAAGGTATTTATCATGCTGCCTTTTGCAACCAGTTCTTTTATCAAATCTTATGCAAAAAAACAACCGGCGCAGCCGCCGGCTGTTTTTTCAGGTCTTAATGCCTTACAACGTTAATTTTCAATAATATTCACAACCCGGGTTTTTTCATTCCATTGAACGGTAACCCCGAACACTTCCTGTATAAATGACGCAGGTACATAAGTCCTTTTGCTCATCGCTATTACTTCGGTATTAAGAGTTTTAGGTTCATAGTCAACGAAAACCTCTTTGCTGTTAATCCTTAGTGTAATAACGGTATCATTCAGCATGCAGGTAACAATTTTATTTTTGCCGTTCCAGGCCACCCTGCCGCCGAGGCCTTCAACTACAAACCGGACCGGCAGCAGCATATCACCATCAACAAAAACATAAGGTTTGGTATCTGTTTCAACTGTTTTTCCATTGACTTTCAATTCAGCAAAGGAAGTGTTATACCTGTCAACGGCTGCCTGCATGATCTCAATTGCGCGGTCAGCACCCAAACGTCTGGCTTCTTCCGCGTACTCATTGAAACTGCCAGGTGAAACACCGTCAACAACAAACCTTGCGAACATTATTTTTGTATATATCATCAGTTCTTCCATGATGCCCGCTAATTCGTCACTTTCTTCCCGGGTAAGCGAAACCGGCGACATAACTGACGGATTATTCTCATCACCTGCGGCCGACCAAAGCCCGATGGCTGTTTTCTGCTCCTGGTATTTTAAACCCGTAATTTCTTTATCGGCCTTGTATCCCGGTACTTCGGGCAGTTTTGGCATATATTCGCTTTCGGTATGATTAAGGCTGATATCAGGCTCCTGCGTAAACTCTCCAGTACCGAAGTTAAACAACCTGTATCCTTCTTTGCTGTATGCATAATCAATCCATTTCATCGATTCCACGGGATAATTGTTTCTGCTGCTTATCGCAATACCGGATTCCGTGATTACCGGAACACCCGGGCACATATAAAGGGCGTCGAAATTCTGCATAACGGGATTTTGAACCGGGATAAGCTCAAATGAAGCATCGATGGACTTCAGGGCGTCAATATGTTCCTTCAAACTCCCGGCATAGCCGATAAAAGCGCCAACCTTGCCGCTGTTTATTTTTTTGCCTAAGTGTGATTCATCAAGGATTAAGAATTCAGCATCAAGCAATCCATTCCTGTACCACCTGCTTAAAGCAGTCACAAAATCCATGTATGATTCTTCGAGGGGCCCGTAAAACACCGTACCGTCCTTTACCCCGAATCCGAAGGGTATACCGAAAGAGCCGATAAAAGCCGACGAGTCAGTAAAAACAGACAAATCAAAAGACAACGGAACAACACCGTCGCCGCTGTCCCTGAAAACCGTAAGCATTTTTTCCCAGTCTTCAATGGTCTCCGGTACTGCAAGCCCGTATTTTTTCAGCAAATCTCCCCTTACAACCGGGCCGGCTGTGACTATGCTGCCGCGCAGATCAATCCCGGGGATCTGATATATATGACCGTCATTATCGGACATAATCAAACTTTTTACCCGGGGAACCAACTGAAATATTTCGTTAAGGTTTGGTGCTGCCCTGGTTATTAGTTCATCCATTTCAATAATAATGCCCCATTCGGCCAAATTTTTCAACAGTTCCGGATATCTTTGCCACGGAAACTCAATCAGATCGGGTGTATCGCCTGCCGCAACCATAATATTCAGTTTTTGCAGCATAATATTATCCGGTACATAAATAAAAGACAGTTTTACATTTGTTCTTTTTTCGAATTCGTTGTAAAAATCGGCGTATCGGCCTTTATCATTTTCATCCGGCATCTTTCCGAAATATGTAAGAGTAATTGGTTTATCGGTTACAGGGCCGGAAGAATTATCGTCTGTAACAGTAACAGGTTCATCGGGCAGCGGTTTACCTTCGTCTTTGTATGAAATCATATAATCCAGTATTATATCTACCGCTTCGGGCCGCATATCCATTTCCAGATCCTTATTATGAATAACGTCTTCGACAAGCTCCCATATAATATACCACTCATCTGCATTATCCATAACTGCCTGGGCTTTTATCAGGGCGTTAATCATCGCTGCAGTAAAACTGTCGGGGAATGCTTCACACGCCTTCTCCATTACCGGAATTGCGCGTTCGGGTTCGGAATAATTGTCCATAACCATAAGATAACCGATACAGAAAAGATCATGGGCAGGAATGGTATCAAGATCCACATCACTCAGGGGCTTTCAGAAAATAATTTCGGAGTACCGTTCGGCATTGTCCCCTGTATATCCCCAGCCTACTGCATTTATAACTGCGGCTTTTATATCGAGCGGGTTTGCGGGATTTGACAAATACCTTGCGATTTCCTCATCAATATAATTCAGTTCGCTTGCTTTTTCCACGATGTCGACATCAAGGTACGAAATAAAAAAGTCTGTTGCCGTAATCGGTGAATCGGCAAAGCCTGTTGTCGGAAACATCAACGAAATTGCTATTGCGATAATCACCACGAAACACAGTTTTCTCCTCATAATCACAACCTCCCATGCAATGATGCAGCGTTATTAATTTTGACCTGAATTAATAGTAATAAGTTCCATAAAAGTAACCAACCGGTTATATCTTTATATTAATAAGAGATTCGGAAACAGGTTCATTGCCCGGGTTATATTTTGCTGAATATACTTTGACAGGAAAACGGATTGCTAAGGGAAACATAACCAAAATTTTTGTTTGACAATGTGACCACGTGGTCATATAATATAAGTAAGCATGTGACCATGTGGTCACTTTTCATTCGGGGAGGATCTTATGCCGCGGGAAACATTTTTTAACCTGCCGGAAGATAAAAGGAACCTGGTAATCTCTGCGGCCATGCAGGAATTTTCCAGGGCTGATTTCAAAACAGCCAGCGTAAATCAAATATGTAAAAGGTCAAACATTGCCAAGGGGAGCTTCTATCAGTATTTTACGGATAAACTGGATTTGTATGTTTATATTATGTCTTTGGCCATTGGGGAAAAAATCAGGTTTTTCTCTGATGCTTTGGCAGAATTCAATACCTTGACACTTTTCGAGCAATTCCGCTTGCTCTTTACCAAAGGAATGGAGTTTGCCAGGATGCATCCTCTTTATGCTGCCTTAGGTGAACAATTTTCAAAGGAACATGATGAATCGGCCAAATCTGCAGTTATTAAGGCAGGAAATAATCAATCGGAATCACTGTTTATGCAAATGATACAGAATGCCAGAATAAAAGGTGAAATTGACAGCGAAATCGATCCCCTGGCCTTTATTTTGCTGCTGAAATCCTTAAACAGTGCTGTTAATGAATACATGCTTAATAATGACGTCAATGTTATCAATGAACATAACCAGGAGGAATTATTTAAAATTGTGGATTCACTCTTGAAAATAATATTTAACGGAATTTCAGCAAAGTGATTAATACTTACGGAGGTTTATCATGAATAAAAAACTGGATTTTATTGTTGGAATGCTGTTTGCAGCTGCTACAGCAATACTTATTGTGTTATTTATGACCAATGATTCATTTTTAACTGGGCATTTGAAAGACACCATAATGTATTAAGCTGGTATATCAGGCCCTTATTTATAATACCCATGGTTATATTTGCATTCAGGAAAAGCTATACCGGCATATTTGCTTCAATCTTTGCTCTTTTTACAAGCATGTTCTGGTTCCCGGCTCCGGCAGTCAAAAGTCCCCGGGTTATGGAGTTTTTGGCGTTTGAAATGGATTACCTTAAAGGTGAATGGATCGCTCAGAAAATAGTGATAAGTTTGGCAGTTCCCTTATTTTTCTTTTTGCTTCTTACAGCTGCATGGAAAAGAAACTGGAAATGGCTTTTGGGCGTTATCATAGGGGCGGCTGTCCTGAAATTTGCGTGGAGTATTGCGTTCAGCGGCGAAGCAGGCATGTCTGTCCTGAAACCTGCCTTATTCGGCCTGGTTGTCTGTATAGGTGTACTAAGTTATTTCTTAAAAAAGCATAAGAGTACGAACGATAAATAACAATCAGGCAATTCTGCCTGATAGATGATGATAAAAATCCCTAAAAACCTGCAAAAAAACATTCCTTTCCGGACCGGCGAAACCGACAGTGCCTTAAGTACAGGCAAGATACACGGGGACAGGTTTATTGTCCCTGTTATATCCTTATGAATTTACTTTTTCAGCAGGTTTATGGTAATATAGAACACCAGGTTATCCAGGCCCTTGACAATCGCAGCTGTATGGTATATTAATTACAGTGTACATAAAGTCAAAACGGACGGATGTATCACCGCGGATCGGCACATCGGTTTCAATAAGGAAGTGTATGAAATGAACTACGGAATAGACGCTGATACAATGAAGTCTCTGAATAAAGCCCAGGAAAATGAAATCACGGAATATCACATTTACCTGAAACTATCCTCTTTCATAAAGAACGAACACAACAGCAGGATTCTTCAGCAAATTGCCCGGGATGAGCTTTGCCATCATGATGAACTGAAAAAATTTACCGGGACCGACAAGAAGCCAAACAAACTGAAAGTATATTTTTACACTTTCATATCAGTCATATTCGGCATAACTTTCGGTATAAAGCTTATGGAGAAAGGGGAGGCAAACTCGGAAAAACTGTACAGGAAACTCGGAGACAGCATTGAAGAATTCAAAATAATAGCACAGGAAGAGGACAAGCACGAAAAAGAACTGGTTGAAATAATTGAGGAGGACAGGCTCAAATTTGTCGGTTCAATGGTCCTCGGGCTGAATGATGCCCTGGTGGAACTCACCGGGACTCTGGCAGGCCTTACCTTTGCGCTTAAAAATACACGCCTCGTAGCCCTTGCAGGCCTTATAACAGGCATAGCTGCTTCTCTCTCAATGGCTGCATCGGAATACCTTTCAGCCAGAACAGAGCAAGAAGGCAGTCATGCCCTGAAATCTTCATTATATACCGGCGGGGCATATGTCTTCACCGTTATATTCCTGGTTTTGCCCTATCTTGTTTTTTCCAGCTATGTGCTGAGCCTTGTGTTTACAATTATAGCGGCCATATTTATAATACTCGTTTTTAATTTTTATATATCAGTGGCAAAGGATCTTCCGTTTAAACAAAGATTTCTTGAAATGGCCGGAATCAGCCTCGGAGTAGCAGTCATTTCCTTTATAATAGGGTATCTCATAAGGTTGTTCCTTGGCGTTGATGTTTAGACAGAAGAACTGAATCCTGTGCGGTGGCATCTTTACTGCTGAGTTTCGTACAATAACAGCCCATTAAGCTCTTCTACTGTTTCCACAATATAGTCTGCACCGGCTTTTTCAAGCTCGGCTCTGTCACCGTAGCCATAAAGAACACCGACAACGTCAATGTTATTTTCCTTAGCCCCTATAACATCGTGTTCCCTGTCGCCAACCATGATTACATTTGCCCGATCGGCCAGGCCATTTTCCCGCAGGGCAAACCTTATAACGTCACCTTTACTGTCTCTTGAGCCGTCCAGCTCGCTGCCTGCAACATATTCAAAATATCGGAGCAGGTTAAAATGCTCCAGGATCCTGACAGCAAAAACAGTGGGCTTGGACGTGGCGACAAACAGTTTCCTCCCGCTTTGCTTCAGATTTTTCAAAAGGTTTTCTATACCGGGATAAACCTCGTTTTCAAACAAGCCCGTTACTCTGAAATATCCCCTGTATTTTTCAATAGCCCTGATGCAGTCGTCTTCGCTGAATCCATAGAAATCCCTGAAGGATACCCTGAGCGGCGGGCCAATGAACTTGCACAAACTGTCACGGTCCTCTACCTCTATGCCGAAACTTTTCAGCGCGTACGCTACTGATTTTGTAATGCCAACTTTAGGATCGGTTAACGTACCATCCAAATCAAACAATATATTAGTGTATTCTTTCATTAAAAATGCCTCCGCATTTGAGTGTAATACATCACCAGGTTTTTGACAACAGGTGTTAAGGGAGGCCTGTAAATGAGTAATTTAAAAGGTTAATCCTGTATACTTTATTTCCTTTCCAGTACAAGGCATATTGTATCTGCTTCCCCGGTATACGGGCTGCCGCAGACATCGTCATAGATACTGTGCATCCGGAACCCGAAAGGTGCCACCTCACTAAGCAGTGCCTGTTTTGTGAACGCAGTGTCCCAGATAAGGTATTCGCGTATGCTGTTCTCTGTAATAACAACGGTCTTGTTGACTTTGACGGTATTGTTCCCGTAATAATACTCTGCTTCAAGGCACAAATGCGGCTGGTCGTTCCAAAAACCGCCGTTTTCATGGTACGACCAGGATGTCCTGTCGCATCGGTCTTTATGCGTTTTTTCGGTGAAGACATCAAAAATGAACAATCCGTTGGGTTTAAGTGCGCGATGTATTTTGGACAGCAGCGTTTTTCTTTCATCAGGTATCAGGGTGGCGTAATCACAGTAAATCAGCGTTATTGCATCGAATTCCCCTGTGTAATCCATCTCGAGGTAATTCCGGCATATATACCTGGTTTTTGTGTCGTGCTCCTTTGCATAAGCAATTGAACGCCTTGAATAATCGATACCGGTAACGTCATAGCCCGCATCTGACAGCCTTTTGGTATAAAGACCCGGACCGCAGCCCAAATCAAGTATTCTGCTGCCTGCCGGGATAATGCTTTCAAGCCATTTTACCGAGCGGTCGATATAACCGTGTCTGCGGCTTGCCGCATCCCAATCCGGGTTAAGATGCGCTTCAAGCATCCCCTTCGATATATGCTCATCGTCCCAAAATGGTTCACAACTGCGCTGCCAGAGCGAAGGTTTTTGCAGGAATGAAAACAGCCTGTTTATCATGCTTGTCCGTCCTCCAATTTCTTCGGGATAAAGTACGGTACATCTGTTGTAAAAAAAGCTCCATGCCGAATTATACCAAAACCCGAAAACATCTGCCGTATAAATAATTCCTACCGCAAAAAAAGGCATTCCCGCTTCCGGGTATTACCTGCTTTTAACAGGAATCATCTCTATATATCCGCGTGTGCAAACCGGTTCGAGCTGTATTCCGGGATTATTCTCATCTCTCACGTATCCATTGCCGTAAAAATCATACCCTGCAATTACCTTTTTAACATCCAAAATTGCTGATTCGTAATCCTCATCATCGTAAGGATCACTTCTGAACAGCAGATAGTCCGCTTCTGGGAACTCAATTATATCAAATCCGGCAGGAACAATCTCCTGATACTCCATTTCCACCTCAACACCCTGAACATATTCATTCGTAACCGGATTACGATACTTAACCGGCAGCCACAGGGCTACAGGCTCTCCACTGATTGATTTTATACTTTTCAGAAGCCCCCATACATCGCACCCTGTTTCGTTACAGTAAGACCAATAATCAGAAGCCTTTACCCCTCTTTTGACAATCACTTTTCTTGCCGGCTTGTGAATTCTTTGAACCGTTACCTTTCTGGAATTCGTCGGTGAAGATTCGCAGGGTTTTCCGGACTGCCGTCAATTTCTCATTCATCCGTAAACCTGCCTTCATTTCTCATTTATATGAATTCACCAATTTGCATACAAACTCCGCCGTTTTCCTTATCAACCCTTCATCCACCAGTTCTGTTGTATCTTTCGGGCAATGCGTATATGATAAACATTCTTCAAACAAGTCTGACGCATAAATTATAACACATTTTGTTCCGCCAAAGGCAAAAATCGCATGATCTCCGGCATACCACGGCTGACCGCGGACGATACCGGTACAACTGCTAATCACTTTATCCAGCTCATGTTCTTCTTTTTCACTGAAACTAACAGAGGCAACTGCCGTTTTGGATCCGATATGTGCCACTGTATCGATATTTACCACCAGCGTAACTTCTGTTCCGGTTTCCCTGAGTTTCTCCAGGTAGATAAGCTCTCCCTGCGGGTCATAGTATTCTTCAGAGTTAAACGGAACAATATCAATGTTATACCTGGTATTTTCAATATTCCCTGCTGCGTAAAGCATTGCCGCAACCCCGGATGCGTTGTCGAGCGCTCCGTCAGTGTTGTACTTGGTATCCATGTGGGCGCAGATTACAATTGTACCTTCAGGATTTACAGCCTTTTTTGAAGCAATCAGCTGGTATGCTGTTGATGGAGCATTCCGTGATACTATGGCCAGCTTCATCTCTTTTCCCAATGCTTTTTCCACTTTTTCCGCAAAAACCTCTTTGTCAAGGCTGGCCACAGGGATATGGAAATTACCGTCTTCAACCAGGTAAAACGGCTTAAGACCGCTCATACTCGTTTCACCTGTAACGGCGATAACAGCACAGGGGCTTTTTGCTTCGAGGCACTCAATAATTGATTTATGCTCATCCGGGTAATAGAACGGATAGTCTTTGGGCTGCAAAGGTTCTTTCGCAAGGTCTTCCGTCAAAAACAGTATTCTGCCTTCGCATTCTGCCCGTTGAAGTTCTTCAATGTTTCCTGCGGCGACAGTTCCCGCTGTTCCGTTAAAAGATTCTGAGAACGGGCTTACCTGTATCGCCAGTTTTCTTCCGTCAACCGTCAAAAAGGATTCTCCCGCCTCCCACACTTTACAGTCAAAAGGTACCTTAATCGTTTCATATCCCAGGTCTTCCAGGTATGATTCAATATAGCCTGTAATCTCCTGGTTTTGAACCGTTCCAACAGGTCTTGGTTTTGCTATTTCCGCCAATAGTTCCATTTCCTCATCCCCATTTCTTGCGAGTAATTCCGTAGCAAAATAGTAGCAGCTGAAGAAAGCAATTTCTCGACTTATTTTATCATTTGTCAGTTACAGCAAAATGTTTTTCCAAGGAAAAAATAAACCGCAGGAACTGTTCCCGCGGCAATTATTCAATCGGCGTATCAATCTTGCTCAGTTTATTCAGCAGTATTTCTTCTTCTGTCGGGTCATTGATGTTTTCTTCAATCTTCTTTCTTATGTCAAGCATCCTGGAGTCGATGTCGGCTATAAGGTCGGCACACTCTTTCAGCTGCCTGGCTATTTCTTCACAGTCAGTTACATGCTTTTTGTATTTAAGCTGATGTTCAAGGCTTGCCCATGAATCCATAGCTATGGTCCTGATTTGAACCTCCACTTTCATGTCTTTCTTTTGCTCTGCAAAATAGACGGGAACACTGACAATCAAATGTAAGCTCCGATACCCGTTGGGCTTTGGATTTGCTATATAATCCTTTTTCTCTATTAGCACAATATCGTCTTGCTGAATCAGTGCTTCAGCAATACTGTAAATATCATCCACATACGAACAAATCACCCGTACTCCGGCCACATCATGAATATATTTTTCAATGTTTTCAATTGAAAAGGGTATATTTTTTCTTCCCATCTTTTCAATAATACTTGTGGTTCGCTTAAGGCGTGAATCAATAAAATTAATGGGATTCCTCTGATACCGGATTTTAAATTCCGTGTCCAGGACTTCAAACTTTGTTTTGACTTCCTTAATAGCACATTTATACATCATCATTAATTCCTTGAATTCAACAAGGAAATTCAATATTTCTATTGACCGGTCCATCATAGTATTGATTATCGGGTTGTATACGGATATTTCCTCGGGTGATAAATCATAAATCTCCAAACCGGACGCATCTGAAAAAAGGCTTTCAATATGCCTGTTTGATTCCATAATCTTTTCGCCCCTGTTCATTGCACCCTCCTGTTCTTTATGTATATGTTTTTAATGTATGTGTTTTTATAAAGAAGCAAGCAGTAAAACTGAAAACATACCGGTAGCTCATTATTATTATACCGGCGAAGTATGAACTGAATATTAACATTGAATTAAAAATGAATTATTCTTTTTTAGACTACAGGCATAACGGCAGCAACCAAAGGTTTGCCTGCATTTCCTGTCGTTTTGCTCCATCGCCTGTTTGAAGAAACGGAGTATTCCCGGAATAATTCTGATAAAACCTGCCTTGTGTCCCTGCTCCGGTTTGCTTGTGTTCTTGTACCAGGAGTATGAAATTGATATAATGAAGTAAAATAAGATTTAACTGATTGGCACAGGAGGTTAAGTATGAAGTCTTGTTATTATATTATCGGAATTCGGCTGGACAACAGGGTTGATAACGCTGTGAAATTCCAGGAGGTACTTACGGAAAACGGGTGCAAAATCAAGGCACGCCTCGGGTTGCACGAAGTCAGCGAAGACGCATGTTCAAGAGACGGAATTATTATATTGCAGCCTTACGGCAGCAAGGAAGATGTTGAGTCGCTGGTTAATGAGCTTAACAGCCTTGAAGGCGTAACCGCACGATACCTCGATTTAAACTGAAACGAATCTTTTCAATAACAGGCATAAATCTTCAAGAAACGGGGCATGGACGGTACTGCCCCGTTTCCTGTTCCCAGGATCCACATCTGTTACCGGTCCTTTAAACTTATAACAACAGCAGCCGCTGTTGCGGCCGCTTTCGTGATATTTTCCCAGGTCCGGGTACCGGGCTGGCATTTAAAGCTCGTCTTTTTTGGCTACCCCTCATTTTGCCCGCAGGCTTGCGGTTAAGAAATAATGTTTGCAGTTCTGCTTCTTTCCGTCGAAATAGCAGTCATCGATATACCGGATCCTTTCAATATCATAATTCGAAAACAAGTCCAGGATATCGTCAAGATCCACGTAAAAGTGAGGAACTCCCTTTTCCGGACCTTCCTCTGTTTTGATTACAGTGTTTTCATCCAGCTTTGGATAACCTGCATCCCTGAAAGACCATGACTCTTTTGAACATAATGTAAGGAATACCTCTCCGCTGATTCTTAAAACCCTTGATATTTCATTAATTATTCTTTTAATCCCTACAGAGTCGGTATGCGAAATAACATGATATGCAAAAATTGCGTCAAATGAATTATCTTCATAGGGAAGTTTCAGCATATCGGCATTTGTAATATCAACAGGCAGCTCCTCTTTCTCTGCCCATGATTTCAAATGCACGGTTGCTTCTTCCGACAAATCAAAAGCACTGACATGAAAGCCATGCTTAGCAAACAAAATTGAATGTCTTCCCAATCCGCAGCCAAAATCAAGAACCCTTTTAAAGCCCTTGTCTTTCCATCTCTGTGCGATATAATAGCTTTCCTCACTTGGCTGCAGCCAAATAGAACTTGTTTCCTTATTCCATTCCCATGCTTTTGAAACAGCCATGAACAGTACCTCCCGTTTCACATGGTCAAATTCCGTGAACCGCGTCCAAACAGTCATCCGTAATTTCACAGTAAACCGAAGATGATTGTTTAATCCTTTGTATTTTCATCAACCATGAATCCCCATTGCACTCCGAATTTATCAATGAATTGAACGGCAAGCGGGCTATATGGCAGGGTTTCCAAAGGATCAACGGTAATACTGCCTTCTTTCATTATGTTGTAACAGGAAAGCAAATCATCTTTATTTTTAAACGTAACAATAAGATGAACAGCAACATCTGTTGAGGTATCCTTTTTGCCAAACCGGTCATTCAAATAAACCAATTGGCCATGTATACGCATTGCTGCATGGGCAATCCTGTCATCATCCGCATATTCTTCAGGGTTATACCGGCTGTTGGAAATAATGACGTCGGCCCTGGTATTAAACGCTTTTTCATAAAATGGAATTGCTTCTTTGCAGTTACCGCTGAAATGCAAATGGGGAATCAGCATAATTAACCTCCATTGTATTGGATTTGTCAGATTAGATTCATATCCTTAAACTTTTTCATTACAAGCAAAGCAGTGTTGTCGATAAAGAAAGCGAATTCCTCCCTTGACATTGCAACATGGTTATTAAAGTTTTCATCCAATTCAGGCATATAACCCATTACGCCTATTTTCCTTACAATACATCCATGCGGCAGATAGTCAAGGTAGTCCGGAAACTCCTTTAATGGCAGGATTTCTGTCAAATATCCCGAATCAGGGTTATGCCGGAGATATTCCGCTTCCATGGAGTATATCACCTGCATGCGTTCTTTTTTTGATATCAGCTTCTTAACGGAATCCCAGTCCTCAGGTAATCCCGTTGAGCGTTCACGCAGATTCTCATCTGCTTTTATCCTTTTCCATGTATCTCTTACCCTTTCATCATTGCGTATAAAACGCTGAAACTCTGCATCAGCGACCAGGTGTGCATAATAGCCCAGCAGGAATGAGTAATGTTCATGGGACTGGATTTCACTTTTTCGCTTATGTATGTACTCGTTATAAAAAGCATCGCAATCAGCGGCTGTTTTTCTTTCTCCGGTCATCCAGTGAGTAACCTCCCGTGACGGGGTAAAAGAGGTCCGGTCCTCATTCTCAACATTACAGTCAGGAGCAATATTCCCGACACAAAACCCGCGCCTGTCCAATTCGGGGTAATATTTCAGTATGATATCGGCTATTATCATATGTGTAACCCAGGTAGGCATGGTCTGTCACCTGTCTTTACAGTTATTGGTTGAAATGAGTATTCATGCAGATTCGGTTTCAATTTCATTTATTGTTTTCAGTCCGGCGTTTGACAAACACTTTTTAACGTTCTGCGCATTATCGGCAAACAGTGGTATTTTACGATTTCCAAAGTCCATTTCATTGGATTTGATCCTTGCTGCAGGCGGATAATCCATGTTCATGCACCGGACAATTTTCGGCATCCTCGTTAAATTGAATACTCCAGCACTTTTTGCTCTTTTGCAATTCTATACCCCATCCGTATGTAAATATCCAATGCCTTGATATTGTTGGTCCGCACTTCCAGGAGAGCAGTTCCTGCACCATGCTTTACAAGATATGAAAGCCCTTTGCCGATTAAGCAACTGCCCAAACCTTTATTTCTCCATTGAGGCATAACAAATATATTCTCCGTAAATGCCTGCCTTTTTCCATGTTCTGTTTTCCTGTCCGGGCTCCAGTACAGCATTATGCTCCCTGCTATGCCGGTACCGCTGAAAGCGGTTATTGTAGTGCCATCAATCCACATATCGGATTTCATGAAGTATTCAAGGCCTTCCACATTCCACGGTTTCTCAGGAAAAACAGTATTGTATGCATCAATATACCTGTCCTTTTCCTCCCTGGTTTCCATCCTCCATTCAATAATCTCCAGGCCTTCAGGAACAGCTGTATCATTTATGGGTTCACCCAGGTCTCTTACCATACTGTAAATGCCATCACAGGCCTTGAATTCCTTTGAAAGGAGATAATCAATGCTCTCTGTTTCGGTTGTAAAATAGCAGAAGCAGATTTTTGTGTCTTTAACCGGTGCACCGTTCCTGATCTCCGCTGCCCTTAACATCATTTTATCATACAACAAGTCCCGAAGTTGTCCTTTGCTCTGAAAATCCGGATCAACTTTCATTTCGGCCCATAAAACATTAGGATATCCACTCCCGTTTTCAGCCAGCACCGGATAAATTGCTGCATACCCTGCTAATGCACCCTCTTCATTAAAAGCACAAAAAACATTTCTGCCTTCTTCAAATTCCGGAGAATTATAAACTTCAGCCTGAACCACAGGGGAGTCGGGAAAAACACTTTTATATTTTTTGTCCAACTCGTGTACTCGGGCAACATCCTCCGGTTTGAAATTCCTGATTATTATTTTCTCCATAGCTTGACCTACCCGTTTATAAATTGCCTGCAAGTTTTTCCGTATGTATTCTTTACGCCCTTTTAATCTGACTTCCGGGACTGCTTTTCGTCCTGTTCTCTAACATACAGCCTGTACTCGACAGACGTCGGTTCTTTCTCAACAGCCATCAGTTCACCGATTTTTACAATTTCCTTGAGTTTTTCGTTTATAAACAACTGCAAGCATGCGGGAACATGGTCTCTATAATACCTGTGCAATGCAACGCATTCACGGCATCGTCCATGCCATTCACAGAGCGTATGCGGGCACGTGCACCTGAGTACTTCCGGGTCCTTTGCAAGCTCCCTGTTTTTTAAGACTAATTCGTAATACTCCTGTTTTGTTCTTATTTCCAGCCACCTTCTTTAACCTTGAAATAAATGTATCAAGTTTCCTGACATAAGTATACTGTGATTAAAATTACATTCAAAGTTCGGGGTTGTATCCTGTCTTTTCGTTGATATATACATACCCCTGTATGTCTTTGCCTATAAGCCATGAATCAAATAGTTCAAGAGTTCGGGTTGTTTATGATTGCACAGTTTAAGCCTTTCGTTAATTTGACAGCATGGATTTTCTATCATGTATGAATGCGAAATAATGTCCAACAGATCGGTGCCGTATCAATAGCTTAGCAAATTATGAGCAATGTATCAATACCTGGGATTGAATACCTGACGATAGACTTCAATTATAAAAGTTCCAGTCGCATCTCGGTATATTTCGATGACTGCTTACGTACAAATCCAAGTTTTTCGTAAAGCAGTCTGCCGGATTCAGTGGCAGACTGCTCCAGATATGAAATATTCATTGCCTTTGCCTTGTTGATCATCATAGTGAGTAATTTGGTTGCAATCCCTTTGCGGCGATATTCAGGATAAGTAAACACATTGAGTATCGTTGCCGTTTTGCCTGTTATGAACGCCGGGTTTGCCGGCTTTTCCGCAACTGCCATATACACGGTTGAAACCACCTGGCCGTCTTTTTCAGCCAAAAACGCGATAAAATCACTGTTCAGATGCTTTGGAAAATAATACATCAGTTGATTGACAACAGCCTCTGTTTCGTCTTTACTGAGCTCACCTCTGTCCTCAGCCAGGTAATCGAGGCGCAGCTTAATCAGTGCATCTATATCTTTATGTGATGCTTTTCTATACGTAATATCCATTCCGAATCCTCCTGGTAATATGCTTTATCTCCCCGTATTTTTCACGTATTCGCATGGTTCAGCACCGGCAATTTCATATATAAATCAGGCAGACAGCCAGTTTTACAGCATATTCACAGTTTATCATATCAGCACTTATCCTTATCTGAAATCACGTAAAACAGCTCGTCCTGCCAACTGTCATCTTTATAAGGCATTTACAGGCTGAGGATATACTTTTATAATACTACTTTTTCAAGAGATAAAGAATGCAATGCTGCAATGAAAAAACAACCGGTTTACCGTAATTATGAAACGGAATTATAGCCCCTGTCAATCTTTAACAACTCTGTTGTTTTGACTAATTTGACCCCGTCAAAGCCCAGTTTAGTTCTGTGTTTTTGCATGAAAAAGAGGCTGTAGCTGGTACAGCCTCTTTTGTTCAGATCTTGCCGGGAGAATTAATCAACCTGGGTTGTCAGGAATATGGGCAGGGTCATCTGCTCAATCTGGTCCAGGAGCTCCTCAAGTTCGTCCATATGACGGTCTTCATCGTTCAGAATCTGTATGAGAATATCCCTTGTTGCGTGGTCACGCACTTCTCCTGCAAGCGCTATGGCATCATTATATGCCTTAATTGCTCTTTCCTCAGCAGCACGGTCATATTCAACCTGGGTTGGAACGTCCTTTCCAATATGAATATTACTCAGATCGGACACGATTGGTGTTCCGCCGAGAAACAGGATCCTTCCTATTAGTTTTTCGGCATGCTTCATTTCTTCAATTGACCGTTTTTCGAACCCTTCATGCAATTTGCCATAACCCCAGTCTTCGCACATTTCGGCGTGTACTATGTACTGGTTGATGGCCGCAAGTTCGTCTGCGAGTAAAGCATTAAGCGTTTCAATAAGTTTCTGGTTTCCTTTCATAAGTATAACTCCTCTCCTTTGAATAATATCTTTTTTTGACAGACTAAACTGACCCATCTTTTTTACTGATTACAACCTAATAAAGTTTTTGGGTGTATAATTTTATTGTACCACTCTTTAGCGAAACATTAACTAATTTTTGCAACAACCGGGAAAATCATTTACACTGTTCATTTCTTTTGTCCTGTGAAACAACTGCGGTATCCTCTCCTGCCATTATTCAATATTTCCGGCGATCCTCAGGATTTCTTTTACCGACATATCAATATCTTCATATGTCGTCTTTTATGAGCTTACGCTAATCCTCTTGTCTTTCCAATTTTTATTTGCGAAAACTTAAATCCTAACGAAATCCAGAATCTTTTAGCGCCTGTGTTCCCGGTCATTATCCCTATTCGGACCTTATTAAACCCCCGCTTTTTCAGTTCCTCCTCAAACAGATTATAAACCTTTTTCCCGTATCCCTTAGAATGGTAATCCGCGTGAATCATCAGTAAACCTATCCAGGGACAATTGTCATTCGGGTTATTTTCCAGGAAATCAATTATTCCAATATACCTGTTTTCAAGATATACAAGGTAGCTTTCAGTATTCCCGTTAAGAAACATGTTTTCAGCTTCCTCTGCTGTTCGCACAGGATTACCGTTTTCAAGGATATTATAATGCGTATTTGGATTGAGTATTTCCATTGCAGTATCCAGTAAATCTTCGGTAACAGGACAAAACATTATAAATGCTGCCTCCTTGTTTTTCAGGAGGACCTGCCAGGAGGGCGGTTCAAAGCCACTGAAAAACTGGCATTATTGAAAAATGCCAACAAGGGTCTGCTGGTTAAAGGCTTTGATTTACAAGTTAAGAGTGATAGCGGCGCTGAGCAGTTCTGTTGAAACCATTACAAATCAATGCTGCTGAAAGAACCGTCCCATGCCATGCCCTACGCTGTTTTCAGTAATGCAATTGCTCTTTTATACAGCGGATCAAATTCACAACCACAGCTTCCACAGTCTTTGTCAGCCTGTTCAATGGCCGCAAGCAGCTCTTTTTCATCCCCGTTTCCATCAAGCCATGCTTTTGACGGGCCGGCAATTAAGTCCCATCCTGACTCGGCAAACTTTGTCAGGATCCTGGTTAACTCTTCGCGACTGCTATTTTCCACTTTACCTTCTCCTTCCTTTTTTAAAACCTGTTTTTCAATTTCACTGTCACTAAATACAACTTCAAGCATAATTTCACCACCCCGGTAAATTTTAGACCTGCCATATCACACAAGGTCGTATCTTTATCCGTGCTTTAAATATACTTTCTTTAAATATCGGAAACTGCTCATTTATCTCAGAATTTGCAATCAATCTCCGGTATATCACCCGGACTGTTGAAAAAATACTTTTTTCCCTGGTTTACCCGAATGCAAATTCTAATATAAATAATCGGTCAGTTTATCAAGGGATATTATTCTTTTCTCTATATTTCTGTAATTGCACGCTTTATCAAGTAACACGGCATCAAACCCATATTTAAGCGGCCCTTCATAGTCGCAGATATAATCATCTCCTACAAATAGTATTTCTTCTTTCGGTACCTTTGCCAGTTCCAATGCTGCATCATATATTTTATAATGCGGTTTTCTCCATCCGGCTTTTATGGAAGTAACAACAAAATCAAAATACCTGTCAATGCCGTTAATTTCAAGAAGCTCTTCTATCCCGCCTTCCACCATGAAGTTTGATACAATCCCAAGCCTGTATTTTCCGGATAACTCAGACAGAACTGACCTGACGTTATCATATACAATACAGTTTGATTTATAATTTCTCCAATAATTGACTGAAAGCGCTTTGGTCACATTTTCCATAACATTGCTGTCATCAGTCAGCTGCCCTGCCATATATTCAAATCTTTCAAACAGATTATATTCCTGAAGCTCCTTATAACGCTTCTTCAGTTCATCCTTTATCTTGGCATACTGTTCAGCAAAAGAGTCAAAACCATCCCATAGGTATTCATATCCGCATCCGGCATAAACCCAGTATGAATAGAGCCTTTCGTCCGGTTTTTTAATGACATCAACTACAGTTTCCATGCAGTCAAACAGTATGTATTTGTAACTCGACATTTAGACCTCCATATTTTTCCGAAATATATCTTATCGTTTATTCCGGCTTTTGCATATAAGCCGGCGTATCACCGACATATACGGTTTTATAGCGGTAATCGTAACTGTTAAAACCAAGTGCAAAATAAAATTTAAATATTTAGTATATATTAACAGATTCAGGAAATATGGCAAGTGTGTTTTATTTGAATAATAATATTCAGGGAAAGGTGTTAACTATTTAAAAACGCATATGAATGCTTTAAATCAATAGAATTATTAGAAAAAAAACTCAATAATAACCGAATTTCTGATAAAGTAAATTCCGATAGCCATTTATGTAAACGGCAAATGCATTTTAAAGATTGATAATACTGCTGCCTTCATCCATCCTGCTTCATTAAACCTGTATATCCTGAGGCACCATTACCGGTATCAGAGAAATCCTGCCCGGTCTGTTCCTGGGAATCAGTGCACCCGCAGATTAGTAAAATCAATATGAGAAAAACACATATTAATCCTTTTTTCATACTTTTCTCCTCACAATGTAATTAAAACAAAAAAACACAGTTATTTTGAAAAGCTGCCACATGGCAGGGTTACACTACCTCATCAAATTAAATAACAATTTATCCCGGTATTTTGTTACAGTATTCTGGTGATTACGACAAATTTATGATTTTTTTTAAAAATATACATCGTATTTATAGCTTTATCCCGGACAAAATAAAACCAAACAGACAAAGAGGTGATAAAGTTGGCAAGTCGAAGAACTCCGTTGGTTCCTTCAAAAAAAGAAGCATTAAACAGGTTCAAAATTGAATGCGCAAAAGAAATTGGCTACGAGCAGTTTGTCAAGGAAAACAACGACCATTATAAAGGAGACCTGCCTTCCTATGTAAACGGCAAGCAGGGCGGTCCCATAGGAGGACAAATGGTTAAGCGCATGATTCAAATGGCTGAAGAAATGCTTCAATAATGAATAATGTTATACTTAGTTCATACAATCGAAGCGCCGTGGATTATTGAAATCTGCAGCGCTTCTTCCGGCACTTTTTAGCTCCTGTACTATCTTTTCCACTGTTCTTATTTAGTTACTCCAGTCAAAAGATTCCTGACCATTCACAGCAAATTCTGAGCCATCAGCTTTATATAACATCAGCCTTTATTTTAACCGCAAAGACTGCTTTGAATCAGTTGAAACATTTTGGAACTGAATTTTTAATGGGAGTTTTTCTTTAACAGGCCTGAGCTGAAGTCCCGGGGACTGTTTAATAAAATCTTTTTCAGAAGTCTACCCCCACGTTGAAGGCAAAAAAGAACTGTGGTAAAATCAGCGCATAAAACTTTTTTCAGGGTGATGCAGGTGAAACAGGAACGGCAGTATCCCAAAATAGTGATATCCCCCAAGGCGGAGCGCAGCGTCAGGGATGGGCATCCATGGATATACGGGGAAGAGATTCATAAAACAGAGGGCGTGCTGCAAAACGGCGGGCTGGTGGATGTATATGCCGGGAATGCCTTTATGGGTACGGGCTTTTACAACAGCGCCAGCAAGATTACAGTCCGGCTCATTTCACGCAACGCCAACGATGTATTTGACGCCCGCTTTTGGCGACGCCGCGTGGAGTATGCCGTTCATTACCGTAAAACAGTCATGCCTGGCGCGGACTTTACCTGCTGCCGTCTTATTCACGGTGAGGCTGACCAGATGCCCGGGCTGACAGTGGATCGTTACGGGAGCCTCCTGTCTGTGCAGATTACCTGCCTCGGAATGGAACTTGTCAAGGATACGGTATACCATGCCCTGTGGGACGTGCTTACTGAAATGGGTGAAACGGTAACAGGAATTTATGAGCGCAATGATATTGCCCTGCGTGCAAAGGAAAGTCTGCCGGAATATAAGGGCTGGTACAGGTCCGATGTCATACCGGTGCCCGAATCCGCCGTTACGGAGATATGTGAAAACGGCGTGAGATACCTGGTAGATGTGGAAAACGGGCAGAAAACCGGCTTTTTCCTTGACCAGAAGTATAACCGTGCCGCTGTAGCCCGTATTGCCTGTGGCAAGCGCGTTCTGGACTGTTTTTCCCACACCGGCTCCTTCGGCCTTAATGCGGCGCTGGGCGGGGCAGAGCATGTGACCTGCGTGGATGTATCCCAGTCAGCCATTGACATGGCAAAAGAAAATGCCGTACGCAACGGGCTGGATCGAAAAATGGATTTCCTGTGCGAAGATGTGTTTGACCTTCTGACAAACCTGACAGACCGGAAATGCCGTGACTATGACTTTATCATCCTTGATCCGCCGGCTTTTACCAAGTCTCGCAAGACAGTTAAGACCGCTGCCCGCGGGTACAAGGAGATTAACCTTAAAGCCATGAAACTGCTGCCCCGTGGCGGATATCTTGCCACCTGCAGCTGCAGCCACTTCATGACAGATGAATTATTCCGGAAAACACTGGCAAGCGCTGCAAAGGATGCCTCCGTATCCCTCAGGCAGATTGAAGCCCGCCAGCAGGCCCCGGACCACCCCATCCTGTGGAATGTTCCGGAGACGAGCTACCTTAAGTTTTATATATTCCAGGTGGTGTGACCAGTGTCCTGGAATCAGCATGTTTTCAACAGCAATGGCGTTTTCTCCGGTTAGCAGACGGACTAACGTGATAAAACTTGAATTTACCAGGCCGTCCATCCAGACAAATAATAAGAGCAATTGAGATGGTGTTTTTCTAATTGTTGATAGTTAGCATGGGGTCACCGCTTCCGAAATGATGTTTTATCTTCCCGTATACCAGGTTATCTTCTTCAATGCCTTCTAAATGCAGTATATCAATAACTTCAACCATCAGACATACACTGGCGTTGTTAATGAATAATGCGGAATCCATCAAGGTATAGCCCAGGTCCCTGAACTTATCCACTTCATCGGAATGATTGTTCCCCAATGTGTTCATTACATTCGCCTGGTCTTTGCTCAGCACACTGACTCCTATAATATCTCCCTTTGAAATGTTCTTCCCGGTAGCACTTTGGGCTCCCAGTAGCATAACAATTTTGTCGTAATCAACCTGCGTTGCCCATGAGCAAATCATACCGTACTTCCGACCGTTTTTCTGAAAACAAACAGCATTCGCGCCATAGTGAAACGCCCTGAACCCTTCCATATTTCAGCACCTTCCTTTGTTTCTGTCAAAGTTATCATTGATTTGCCAACATTTTATCATTATTACGGCATATGGTCCCTCGCACATCCTCCAATATTTTTCCGTATCTTGGTTTCTGCAGATTTGATGTGTACATGCGTTTTGAATTTTAAGGCCTGCTTCTTTTTTCGAAGCAGGCATTAACGTGTATTTTACCATATTACTGATTACCATTCAAATAACTGATTCTTTACCTCCTCGGGCAACAGCACACTCTTAGTTTTTCAGTCAGGCAGTAGATAAACATCAAACCGATTCGTGGTATTTGTATTTCCTTAGAATTCTTCCGAAAATCAGGCAAATTGCCATTCCCAATAATCCGAGGATGAATATCATCATACCTGCCCCGGAGCCCTTTCCCTGGCCAAACATCGTAACCATTATGCTTTCGGCAGAAACACGTTCCATTAACGGTTCACAGACTGCATCAACCATCCAGCCGCCAAAGAAAAATCCAATGGGTATCGTGAAAAACTGCAGCGTGTTTCGGCATGAATATACTCTGCCCTGCATCTCTGCCGGTATAGTCGTTCTCACTATAACATCCAGGCTGGCACTCATCAGCGGAACAGGAAAATATCCCAGTATCTGCGCAATGCACCATGTGATCGGCGTTCTTGTCAGAGGCATCAGGAAGTTATCTGTCGTCAGCGAGAACAGCATTGTTACTACGATAAGACGTATCCGATCTTTTGGAGGCGGCAGAACAGATACTATCAGGCTGCCGGCAAGCATAGCGATTCCCACAAAGGAAGTGACGACTCCGAGGACTGCCTCTCCGCCATTCTCCCTGGGCAGGATAAACGCCGGGAGCACTGCGTCAAAAGCAGATGCAACAAAGTTGACCCCGGCCAGAAACAGGATCAGCATCAGTACCATTCTGTTCCGGTTCAGGCATTTAAGACCTGCCTTCGCAGATTCAATAAGTGTTTCCTTTTCTGCTGCAACAGATACTTCTACCGGTGGAATCTGTACAAAAAGCCATAACGCAAAAAAAGCGACTAAAAAAGTGCTTAAATCCACTGCTATTACAACATCCATACCACCCAGGGCATATAGCGACGTAGCGAGCATCGGATGCAGTATGGTGATAAGCGATCCGGAAAATGATCTCAGGCCGCTCGTCTTCTGGTAATACTTTTTCGGGGTAATCAGCGTGTTAGCGACATCACTTGCAGGTCTCTGAACCGTGTTCATCAGGCCGTTTACCGCATTCAGCACGAACAAATGCCAGGCACAGAGCATACCTGTTTTCAGGAGAATAAACACCAGCACCGTACAGCAAGCTGCTATTAAATCACAGACCAGCATTGTTTTTTTCTTGTCCCATTTGTCGGACAGCGCTCCGGCAAAAATGCTCACTAAAACATATGGAGCATAGGAACAAATGGACAAAAGTGCTGTTTTCAGTGCCGACCCGGTTTCCTGGTACAGCCAGAGAGTCAGCGCGAAGTTCGTCATTGCGCTGCCAAGCTGTGATAACCCTTGTGTGCTCCACAGTATGTAAAAATTCTTCAGCTCATGTATTCTGTTTTTCATTTTGACTTTGCTCCTTTGACTTTAAATTAATTTTCTAATTATCAAAGTGCAAAGCCTGAGGATAACAGCCTATAAAGGCTCCATAGCTCCATGTAAGTATCCTCAAACCTTGCATGGAGCTTCTGCGCTCATGAGAATCATATACCTCACCTTCCAATGTATTTCGAAATGGATAACAGGTTAATGCTCCAAACTCTGTGTTGCAGCCTTAACCCGGTGCTATTCGAATTACTGCCTAAAGACTATCATATCAGCAACCCAACCTGCCAACAAATAAAATCTGCCACTTAACTTCATCTTAATATTCCCAAACCTTCAGCTGTATTTCTCCATTGGTTATATGTCGCCTTTCCTGCCGCCCTGCTACTTGAAACAGAATCTGACTTACACCCTGGATAGTTTTCCTGTTTGGCTCCAGGGCTATTACCGAATGTATTCTGCCTTCTTCTTTGCAGTTTTTACTTCTTTCTGTCCCCGTTTTATACATGCGGCAGTTACAGAGTAAAGGTTATTTTAATAATACAAAAAAACCTGCCTAAAGTTCATCAGCCAAAATTTTTATATTTGATTTTTCTCTTATTCATTGATATTATTTACGCAATTTTGATATATAATTAACTGACCGGGAAGCACTAAAGGGTAATATAAGAATTGATAAATCCCCCGGGTTACATTTATCCACACAGCCAATTAAAATTTTATTGTGTTTCCAGCTGTTATTTAATATTTACAATTTTCAGCGTAAATGTTATTATATTACTTGAGAATACAGGTATCATATTGATGCTTGCAATGAAATGCTTTTAAGCCGGAGATGTTCATAACTATGAAAAGGAATAAAATTTTGCTCTTTTCAGCCTTTTCGGTTACGGATGAATTTCACGGCGTGGTTAAAAAGAAACCTGGCGGTATATGCAGCGGAGGTAATATGAGAGAAACAGAAAGAAAAAGAAATACAGCAATTAGCTTATGTTACATCGTAATTATTGCATCTGCGATATGTATCATTGTATTCATAGCGTTTTTGCTTCGATCATCAGAATCCAGCAGGTACTGGGACAAAAACTATGATTTCCTTGCCAGGTGTCTCACAGCCATCTTTACTTTAGGTATAATTATTCCCCCGCTTTTAATAGCACGCATCAGAAAGAATAAATAAGACTTTAATATGAAGCTGAATTGCATTCTAAACTCCCGATAAAGCAGTATCGATATCCGTGACAATATCATCAATCCATTCTCTTGTCGGATTATCCTCGTTCAGAAAAAAAAGTATCCCTGGAATATCAGCAAGGCGCGCAAGCAGCAGCCAGTTGTCCGGAAGCTGGTATTTTGCCTTACTGTTATATGCCTCGGCAAAATACCTGAAGACATCCTGGTTTATGTATTTCTGTATATCGTCATCCTTTCTGCGAAAAAACTTTCCGATGTCGTGCAGCCATCCTGCAGATAAAGCATTTTCAAAATCAATGAACCAGACCCGGTCGTTTTCATCCACCAAAATATTGCCATAGGTAAAGTCCCCGTGAGATAATACATAATGCCGCTCAATTTCTGTAAATAAATCATCCCGTTTATCAAGAAGATCAATGAGGCGTTCTTTTTGACCGTCAGGCAGGTGTTTACCCGCCTTATCATTAAGCAGCTTCCTGATTTGAACACTTACGGGCGGAACGTCCTTTTTATAATTAAAATTGCAATTCAGCAAAGCCGCACGATCAAATGTCGAGTAGTGTATCCGGGCAAGTCCTTCCGCTATCTGCGTTATAATCCTGGTCGGATAGCACCCGTGCTTTTTGATATATTCATCAAGTGTAGTACCGTTTAAAAATGAAATAATTGCATAGGGACAGGGGACAAGTCAAGTCCAAATTAGTGTGTAAATTACCTCGGTCATCAAACGGTAGCTAATGAGACAATAGCCTAAGCGTTTATGCCGCGAAAGCTGTTGACGATGAGTAC
>Ga0134091_1000248_pt1 | contig 54337 bp, 46 predicted proteins | sample 2_5taG_FD_94451 | JGI IMG/M metagenome (GOLD analysis project Ga0134091, IMG submission 94451) | Switchgrass degrading microbial communities from high solid loading bioreactors in New Hampshire, USA - 2_5_20_6_A2 metaG | ecosystem: Engineered > Bioreactor > Semi-continuous > Anaerobic >...
ACAATTGTCTTTCTAAATTCTTCTGTATAATACTTTTGCCCTTTTGCCATTGTAGACACTTCCTTCCCTTTTTATATTTTAAGGTGTTCGGCTTTTTGTGTCTACACTAATATACTAACACCACTGTTTTAGATGGATGGAATTATGTACTTCGTTCAGATAATACTGAGGATCCAGATGGTCATGGAACAATGGTATCTAGTCTTATTCTTTAGCAGCTCAAGCAATAAGAGATGCCATTGATAAATATAACTGTAAAATAATTAATATAAGTTCAGGAGTACTTGAAGATATAGAAAATTTAAGAGCAGCGGTAGAATATGCTGAAGAGAAAAGAGTAGTAGTTATTTCAAGTGCTGGGAATGATGGAAATGAAGAAATATATTATCCTGCAGGATATGATACTGTTATATCAGTAGGTTCTTTAGATATTAATGGAGATATAGCTGAATTTTCACAAAAAAATAACAGGGGTGATGTGTTAGTTAAAGGGACAGATATTAAAGTGATTGGAAATGACGGTAATGTGTATCGTGTTGATGGAACTTCCTTTTCCTGTGCATATGTTACAGGAGAAGTTGCAAATTTGTTGATAGATAATCCTCAATTAACTACAGAAGAGCTCCGTCAATATTTAAGTAATAAGTATTAGTGGGGAAGTTAAATTACAGGCCGTAAGATATGAAAAAACTCTAAGTAGAGAGCTTTATTGCTTCCTGCTTGGAGTTTAATTTTTATAAGTTTTAATATATATTGACTAAATATAGGTAATCATCTATATTTAAATATGTCATATATAGATGATTATCTATATAAGGAGGAGATATGATTAAAGATTATGAAAAGAATATAAAAGTATACAAAGCTATTGGTGAAATAAATAGAGCTAAGATTATTGATATGCTTTCTACAGGTGAAAAATGTGCATGTATGCTGTTGGAGGAGTTTAAGTTTACTCAGCCGACCTTATCTCATCATATGAAGGTATTAATAGATTGCAATATAGTTAAATATAGAAAGGTAGGAACATGGATATATTATAGTTTAAATGAAGAAGTTTGTGAGGAGGCTATAAAATTTTTAAATGGTATATTAAACCATAATAAAGATTGAAATAGGAGATAATATGAAAAAAGTAGATTTAACAGAAGGAAAGGTCTTAAGTGTATTAATAAAGCTAGCACTACCTATTATGGCAAGTTCTTTTTTGCAATTTGCATATAATATACTTGATATGATTTGGGTTGGGAATCTTGGAAGCAATGCGGTAGCTGCTATTGGGTCTTCAAGTTTTTTTGTTAGTCTTGGATATTCAATAAGTGCCTTTATTGCAATTGGAGCTGGAATTAAAGTTTCCCATGGAATAGGGGAGAAAAATAATAAACAGGTTAAGGAATATATTTCTTCAGGAATAATTTTAACCTTATTTCTTGGAATAATTTATAGTATTATTATTATTGTTTTTGGTAAAAATTTTATAGGTTTTTTAAATATAGAAAATTCAATAGTAAAAAGTGAAGCTTACAAATATTTAGTTATAAATGCACCTATTTTATTTTTCTCCTTTTTCAATACCTTATTTATAAGAATTTTTAATAGTTTTGGAAATAATAAGAGCGTTTTAATAATAAATATAATAGGTATAATAATAAATTCAATTTTAGATCCAATATTTATCTATATATTAAAATTAGGTGTAAGTGGTGCAGCCCTATCTTCTTTAGTAGGAGCATTTATAGTTTTTGTATCCCTTTTATATAAGGGAAGGTCAGTTTTTACAATAGATAAAGAAAATATCTTAGATTATGCAAAGTTAAAGGAAATAACAAGACTAGGAATTCCAATGTCTCTTCAAAGAGTATTATTTACAATAATAAATATTCTTCTTGCTAGAATAGTTGGAAGTTTTGGGTCAGATGCAATAGCTGCACAAAAAATAGGATTACAAATTGAATCAATAGTTTATATGGTTGTTGGGGGATTAAATGGAGCTATAACGGGCTTTGTAGGTCAAAATTTTGGAGCAAAGAAATACAAAAGAATCAATGAAGGTTATAATAAGGCAATAGGCATTGGAATTATTTATGCTTTATTTGTAACAATTACTTTTATTTTTATTCCAGAGTTTTTAGTGAAATTATTTATTAGAGAAGAAAACATCATTAATATTGCAAGTAGTTACTTAAGAATATTGGGGGTATCGCAAATATTTGCAACTGTAGAAATGATATCAAATGGAGTGTTTACAGGAGTTGGATTACCTAAGATTCCAGCTGCTATAAGCATAATCTATACAAGTTTAAGAATTCCAATGGCATTAATACTTATAAGATTTTTTGATGTAAATGGAATATGGGCAGCAATAACAATTTCAAGTATAATGAAAGGAACTACATCATATGGAATATACAAACATAAAATATGGAGGAAATATAAAGATGCTAGAATTAATTAAAAAGCTTAATTATAAAGAAAAATTATTAAAAGGAAGTTTTGGTATTGAACGAGAAACATTAAGAGTAACTCCAGAGGGAGATTTGGCTTTAACAATGCATCCAAAGGCTTTTGGAAGTAAAATTTCAAATTCTTATATAACAACTGATTTTTCAGAAAGTCAAATAGAACTTATAACTCCTCCATTAAGCACGGTTGATGAAGCCTATAATTTTTTAAGTGCCCTTTATGATATGACAGTTTTAGAATTAAACAATGAATATCTTTGGCCTCAGTCAATGCCTTGTAATATACCGGAAGAGAAAAAAATACCTTTGGCTCAATATGATATAGAAGATGCTTATAAAGGAGAAAAAGCAAGTAACTATAGAAAACATTTATTAAAGAAATATGGAGGAAAAAAACAATTAATTTCTGGAATTCACTTTAATTTTTCTTTCAATGAGAACTTAATTAAAGATTTATATAAAGTCAGTGGCTTTAATAAAGAATATATAGAATTTAGAAATGATATATACTTAAAAGTAGTGAGAAACTATTTAAGATATAGATGGCTGATTATCTACTTATTAGGAGGCACTGCAGTAATACATGAATCCTTTGGAAATAAGTGTGTTATTCAGTTAGATAAAGTAAATGAAGGAAGCTTTAGCAATGAAGGAGCTGTTTCTTACAGAAATAGTGAATGTGGTTATAAAAATCCAATAGATTTATATCCAAATTATGATTCTGTAAAGGAATATGTAAGTAGTGTAAAAAAGTTTATAAATGATAAAGTTATTGATAGTCATAAGGAATTATATACTCAAATAAGATTAAAAGCTTATGATAACGATAATTTTTTAGATTCACTTTTAGAAAAGGGAATTAACTACTTAGAAATTAGAAGTATAGATATAAATCCTTTTGATAAAACGGGAATATCTAGGGAAGATTTAAATTTTATCGTATTATTCTTGATATACTTATTAATAAAGGAAGAAAGTAATTATGTAAATTGGCAGGAAGAAGCTCAAAACAATCAAAATATTATTGCTTTATACGGACAAAAGGATATAGTTTTATTGAAAGATGGAGAAGAAATTTCTAAAGATATATGGGCAATTGAAATATTAGAGGAAATGAAAGAAATTCTTAATGAACTTTCAATAGAAAAAGATGCTATTATAGATAACATGATATTAAAGATAAAGAATCCATCTTTAACTTATGCTGCTAGAATATTAGAAATAGTAAAAAAAGAAGGCTTTATAGAAGGTCATATGAATTTATCTAAAAAATATAGAGATGATGCTTTTGTTAATAGATATAAATTAGAGGGATATGAAGATTTAGAACTTTCAACTCAAATATTAATGAAGGAAGCAATAAAAAGAGGTATAAAAGTTGAACTAATAGATAGAACTGAGAACTTTATAGCTTTAACAAAGAAGAATCATGTTGAATATATAAAGCAGGCTACTAAAACTTCAAAGGATAATTATGTAACAGTCCTTATGATGGAAAATAAAACTGTAACTAAAAAAATTTTAGAGAAGAACAATATAAGAGTTCCAAAGGGCTTTGAATTTTCTTCATTAGAAGAAGCAATTGAAAATCTAAATGAATTTAAAAATGATTCAGTAGTTATAAAACCAAAATCAACTAATTTTGGTATTGGAGTATCAGTATTTAAGGATAAAGTAAGTGAAGAAACAATAATTAATGCATTAGAAAGAGCCTTTAAATATGATAATACAGCTTTAGTAGAAGAATTTATAAAGGGAAAAGAATATAGATTTTTAGTAATAGGAGATAAGGTTCCTGGAATACTTCATAGAGTACCAGCAAATGTGGTTGGAAATGCAAAGAATACTATTAAAGAATTAGTTGAAATTAAAAATTTAAATCCTTTAAGGGGAAAGGGCTATAAAAGACCATTAGAAAAAATAGAATTAGATGAAGATGTTAAAATATTTTTAAGGGAAAAAGGAATGACTTTTAATTATGTTCCTAATAACAATGAAATAGTTTATCTTAGAGAAAATTCTAATATAAGTACTGGTGGAGATAGTATAGACTATACAGATTTAATGCCGGAAAAATTTAAGAAAATAGCAATAGAAAGTGCAAGAGCTGTTGGAGCTGCAATTTGTGGAGTAGATATGATAATAGAAGATTATAGGGATGAAAATTCAAGTTATGCAATAATTGAATTAAACTTTAATCCTGCTATTCATATTCATTGCTATCCATATGAAGGAAAAGAAAGAAAAATAGGAGAAGAAGTTTTAGCTTTATTAGGATTTATTTAGATAGTAGTTGTTAATAGAAGTCACTTATAATAATATAGCTGATATATGCTAATACTATTTATTAAAAAATGACTATATCAAATTCATTCTTAATTTTGATATAGTCATTTTTTAATATTTATTATCCTGCCCCTTTTAAAGGTAATTATTTGGATAATTTATTGTAGTTTATTTTTATAAATGTCATAAATACAATGTTGATATTATAGAAATAATAAGTATATAGTGGTAGAATTGACTTAGAAAATTTATGGAAAAGGAGAATAATATGAACTATAAGATTAATAAAGAGTATGTGTTAGATACAGCTAAAAAAATATTAGAATTTGATAGTCCAACAGGATTTTGCTTTGATATTATGAAGTTTATTGAAGAAATAGCAATAGGATTTGACTATAAGTTTGAGAGAACTAATAAAGGCTGCGGAATAATTACTATAGAGGGACAAGAAGAAGGAAAAGTAATTGGTCTTGCAGCCCATGTAGATACTTTAGGAGCTATGGTTAGATCTATTACAAATAATGGAACTTTAAAGTTTACTTTGCTTGGAGGTCCAATACCAGCAACCTTAGATAGTGAATACTGTAAAATAAGAACTAGAGAAGGTAAAATTTATACAGGAACATTTTTAAGTACAAGTCCTGCAGCTCATGTTTATGAAGATGCAAAGGATAAGAAACGTACTTCTGAAAATATGGAAGTAAGAATAGATGAAAAGGTATTATCTAAAAGAGATGTAGAAGCTTTAGGAATTTGTCCAGGAGATTTTATTTTTATAGATCCAAAAACAACTATAACTGAAAGTGGCTTTATAAAATCGAGATTTATAGATGATAAGGGTAGTGTTGCAGCTTTAATGGGTTTATTAGAGTTATTTAATAGGGAAAAAATAACTCCTAGATATAAGACAAAGATATTTATTTCAACTTATGAAGAAGTAGGACATGGTGCTGCCTATATTCCGCAAGATATAACTGAAATGCTAGCAGTAGATATGGGATGTATAGGAGAGGACTTAACATGTACAGAATATGATGTATCAATTTGTGCAAAGGATTCTGGAGGGCCATATGATTATAATATGGTAACGGATTTAGTAAATTTGGCAAAGGAAAATAATATAAAATATGCAATAGATATATATCCAATGTATGGATCTGATGTTGGAGCAGCCTTAAGAGGTGGGAATGATATTAGAGGAGCATTAATAGGCCCTGGTGTTCATGCTTCTCATGGAATGGAGAGAACTCACTATGAGGGGTTAGAAAATACTATAAAACTTTTAGTTGCCTATTTAACAAAGTAAAATTAAGAAAAGATTAATATTTATAAATAAAAATACATAATTAAATTTAAGAAATAAAAGATACAATAATCCTCATAAGTTATAATATTGAGGTGTACTAAAATGAATAATATACAAATAATAGTAGATTACATTTCAAATTATGGATTAATATTTCTATTTATAATAATTTTTTTAGAATACTTAAATTTTCCGGGGTTAGGAGCGGCTATAGTAATGCCGGCAGTTGGAATAGCTATTTCCAAGTTTAATATAAATATTTTATTGGCAATTCTTATATCAGTAGCGGCAGGGGAATTAGCAAGTTTTATTTTATTTTTTATATCTTATTGGTTTGGCAAGCCTATTTTAACCAAGATTTATAATAGATTTCCTAAGAGCCGTAAGGCTATAGATAAAGCCTTTCACTATATTGAGAATTATGGCTATAAAGGAATTTTAATTGCAAGAATTATACCAGTTGCAAGAACTTTGATTCCTTTTGTAGCAGGAATATTTAGAATGAATTTATTAAAATGCTTTCTTTATTCAGTTGTTGGTGTAACAATTTGGAATACTGTTTTAATATATGCAGGCTACGCTTTTGGAAATAAATTCATATAATTATCAGAAGGGCTTGGGGCTTGCAAGAATATTATAATGTACAATGTAGAATAATAAATTTTTAATGAGTATATTATTCTATATTGTACATTTTAAATTGTAATATTAAGTGAATTAGGAACTTATAATTGGAAATGATAATAATATAATTATGAGTGAAGAAAGTGAGATTATTTATGAATAAATTTGAAAATATGAATTTAGTACCAGAAATTTTAAAAGCTTTAAAAAATTTAGACTTTGAAGAACCTTCAGAAGTTCAAGGGGAAGTTATACCTAAGTTTTTAGAAGGAAAGGATTTAGTTGTAAAATCCCAAACAGCTAGTGGAAAAACTGCAAGTTTTGCTATTCCCCTATGTCAGCTTATTGATAGTAATGAAAATAAGCTGAAGGGACTTGTTTTAGTTCCTACAAGAGAATTAGCTCTACAAGTAAAAGAGGATATATCAAATATAGGGAGATTAAAAAAGATTAGGGTAGCAGCAGTTTTTGGAAAACAGTCCTTTAAGGAGCAGCTTTCTGAATTAAAACAACGTGTACATATTATTTCTGCTACACCAGGAAGAGTCTTAGATCATATTGAGAGGGGAAATTTAAATCCTGCTTTTATAGAATATGTAGTTATTGATGAAGCTGATAAAATGTTAAATATGGGGTTTGTAGATCAAATTGACAAAGTATTAAAAAAGCTTCCTAATCTTAAAAATACTTATCTATTTTCAGCTACAATTCCAAAAGAAATAGAAAAATTATATATTAGATATATGAAGGAGCCAGAGATAATTTCTGTAAAATCTAAAGTTTTTAACAGAGATAAAATAAAAGAAAAGTATATTGCGGTAGATAATGATGATAAATTTAAACTTCTATTAAAACTCCTTTATGTTTATACGGAAGAATCGGCAATTATTTTTTGTAATACAAAAGAAGCGGTAAAAAATCTTTATTATAATTTAAAAAGAGAGAAGATAAAAGTAAATCAGCTTCATGGTGATATGGAACAAAAAGAAAGATTAAAAATTATGGAGAGTTTTAAAAATAGGGGATTTAAAGTTTTAGTAGCAACAGATATAGCTGCTAGGGGAATACATATAAGTCATATTACTAATGTTTTTAATTATGATGTACCAATGGAAAAAGAAAGTTATGTCCATAGAATAGGAAGAAGCGGAAGAGGACAAAGACAAGGCCTTGCAATTTCCTTGGTTAATAGTAGAGATAGAAAATTTTTTAAAGATATAGAAGAGTATGTTGGATATAAAATAGAAAAGCTTGATATTCCATCTTATGAAAAAATGATAGAGGGTAGGAAGAAGTTTTTAGAAAATCAGAAATCTTTATATGAAAATAATATAACCATAAAAAAAGAAATACATGGGGAACTTACAAAAATACATTTAACAGCAGGTAAAAAGAAGAAAATTAGAAATATAGATATTTTAGGAGCTTTAAGCAATTTGGAGATTCTTACAGCAGAAGACATCGGAATTATAGATATACAGGAAGGTCATTCATATGTAGATATATTAAATGGTAAGGGAAAAAACTTGTTAAATAAATATAAGGAAATAAAAATAAAAGGTAAGAATGTAAAAATAAGTTTAGCTAAAGATAGATAATTTAGTAACAATATTCCATAAATCTTAATATATTAAATTAACAATAAATATAATGAATGTTATGACAAGTTAAGGGAGTTATAACATTCTTTTTTATGTTTTTTTGAAATTAAATTCAATGAAATAATGCTAAATTTCTTGATGTTTATAGACAAAAAAGCGTATAATTAGACAAGGTCTTTTTTAGATTAGGATGGTGAAATAATGATAATTTTGAAAAAATTTATTACTTTTTTAATATATACAACTATTATAGTATGTTTTATGATATCATTAACTCTTTTATCTAATAATTATTTATATATTAATAATTTGACCTTGATTATATTACTAATAAATATTTTAATTATTTTTTTTGTTTTTTTAATTTATCTATATATTAAAGGTAAAATTATTAATAAAGTTAATTTGCTTTCCAATGTTATTAAAAATGTAAAGGATAATTTAAAACAATACAATGATAGTACAGAGTTATATGAAGATGAGATTAGTAAAACAGATCAATTATCAGAAATGTTTTATGATGTAAAAGAAATTGAAGAAAAGCTAGTGTATTTAGAAGATAATATTTTGGAAAGAGAAAGTGATTATATAAATATCTTAAATGCTATGACTAATTCTTTCTTTCATTTAAAAGCAATTGAAGATGAAAATGGAGAATATATTGATGGTATTATAAAAGATGTAAACTATGCAGCAGAAGAGCTTTTAGATACTACTAAGGAAGAACTTATAAATAAAAAACTTTCAGAAGTTTATAAGGATTATCATGTATATAAAGAAAAAATACTTGAAATTTTAAAAAGAGTTAAAGAATCTAAATCAGAATGTATAGCAAAGGAAATCAGCATAATAAAAGAAAAATGGGGAGTAATATCTGTATATTCTCTTAGAGAAGGTTATTTTTCAATAATAGTAAACAATGTAACAGAGATAAAAAAATATGCAGAGAAAATGAGCTATATAGCTACCTTTGATAATTTGACTGGTTTGCTAAATAGACATAATTTAATAGAATATTTAAATAAATTAGTAAGTGAAAAAGAAGAGTTTAGTGTTTATTTTTTAGATTTAGATAATTTTAAAAGTATAAATGATACCTTAGGTCATAGTACAGGAGATGAAGTATTAAAGATAATTTCCAATAAGTTAAAAAATATTTATTCAGAGGAAATTAGCGTTGGAAGATTGGGTGGAGATGAATTTATTATAGTAAGAAAGGGAAAAAACATTTATGAAGATATAGAAAAATTTTCTTTAAGTCTATCTAAAATGCTCAGTGGAACTATAAAAATAAATAGATATTCTTTTAATACTGAGGCGAGTATAGGAGTTAGTTTTTATCCTCAACATGCAATTGATGCGGAAACTCTTTTAAAGTATGCTGATATTTCTATGTATGAAGGGAAAAGAGCTGGTGGGAATAAATTTAAAATTTTTTCTCCTGATATGCTAGAAAATGTATATTTAGCAGCAAGATTAAGTAATTCTATAAAAAATAATGAATTAGAAGTTTATTATCAGCCTATATATGATGTGAAAAAGGGTAAAATAGTATCTGCAGAGGCATTAATAAGATGGATAAGCAATGGAGAAGTGATTCCTCCAAATAAGTTTATTCCTATAGCTAAAAAAAATGGTGATATATTATTAATAGATGAAATTGTCATTAGAGATGCAGCAAGATTTTGTAAAAGTATTAGAGAAATGGGAGATAAAGATTTTATAGTATCTGTTAATGTTTCCCATGCCATATTAAAACAGTCTTATTTTTTATCTAAAATAATTAAAATAGTTGAAGAAGAAGGAATAGCTCCAGATTTTCTTAAATTTGAGATTACAGAAGATGAAACTATTGATGATAGTGAATTTACAGCTAATGTTCTAAAGGAATTAAAAGAATTAGGTTTTGAAATATCCCTAGACGATTTTGGAGTTGGATATTCTTCCTTTAATCATATAAAAACTTTACCTTTAGATACATTAAAAATTGATAGAAGTTTAATTTTAAGTATAGAAAATGATAACAGAACTTTCTCAATAATAGATACATTAATTAATCTTGCTCACAACTTAGGATTAGATGTAATTTGTGAAGGTGTTGAGAAGAAAAATGAAATGGAGTTATTAAAATCTATGGGTTGTGATAAAATTCAAGGCTATTATATAAGCAAGGCTATTAATAAAAATGATTTTATTAAGTTTTTATTGTCTTTTAGAGAATAGATTTTATAGATAAGTTAATTAGTTAGTTTTATTGAAATATACCTTATGATATAATTTATTTTATGATTTTAAAGATGGAGGAATAGAAATGTATAAATTAGTAGCAATTGATATGGATGGCACATTGTTAAGAAGTGATAAATCAATATCAGATAGAACTAAAAGTGTAATAAAAAAAGCAAGAGAAAAGGGAGTAACCGTAGTTTTAGCAACAGGAAGACCTATAGAAGGTGTTAGAAAAACTTTAGAAGAGCTTGAAATGCTAACAGATAAAGATTATGTATTAAGCTATAATGGAGCTTTGGTTCAAAAAACAAAAAGTAAAGAAGCGATTTCAAAAGTAACTATTAATGGTAAAGACTTGCATTACTTATATGGCTTAAGTAAGGAATTAAATGTTAATATTCATGCCTTTGTAGAAAATAAAGGTTTGGTAACGCCTAAGAATAGTAAATACACTCAAGTTGAGGCAGATATTAATAATATAGATATTAAAATAGATAGTTTTGATAATATTAAAGATGAAGATATAGTTGTAAAGGTAATGTTTATAGATGAGCCTGAAATATTAGGACCTGCTTATGAGAAATTACCAAAGGAAGTATTTGAAAAATATACTGTAGTTATGAGTACGCCATTTTTCTTAGAGTTTTTAAATAAAAATGTAAATAAAGGTTTAGGATTACAGCTTCTTGCTAAGCATTTAGGAATAAAAAGAAAAGAAATCATTGCTATAGGAGATGCTGAAAATGACAGACATATGATTGAATATGCTGGTTTAGGAATAGCAATGGGAAATGCTTTTGAATCAATAAAAGAGATAGCAGATTATATAACTGACAGTAATGATGAAGATGGAGTGGCAAAAGCAATAGAAAAGTTTGTATTATAATTAAAAAAATAATTTATATTGGAGTTATTTTGCAAAAAAATTGTAAAATAACTCTTTTTTCATTATAAACGAGAACTATTGTCAATTAAAAAACATATAACTGTATATAATAAGCAAAAAGAAAGAAGGATAAAAGTATGTGTGGAATAACTGGATTTGTAAATTTTAAGAAAAATATTAGCAATGAAGATAATATTCTTAAAGACATGATGGATACATTAAGATATAGAGGACCAAATGAAGAAGGAATGTATATATCTAATAACATTATGTTTGGTCATAGGAGGCTTATTGTTGTAGACCCTGAAGGTGGAAAACAGCCAATGATAAAAATTATTAATGGTAAAAAATATGTACTTGTTTATAATGGAGAGTTATATAATACAGAGGGTTTAAGAAAAGAATTATCAAATGATGGATATAAATTTGATGGCTATTCAGATACAGAAGTTTTATTAATATCTTATATAAGATGGGGAATAGATGCAATAAGTAGATTTAATGGTATATTTGCTTTTGCAATTTATGATGAAAATGAGAATATGGTAGTTCTTGCAAGAGATGCTATGGGAGTTAAACCCTTATTTTATTCAAAAATAAATGAAACTTTTATATTTGGATCTGAAATTAAGGCTTTATTTAAGCATCCTTACCTTGAGCCGATTGTTGATAAGGATGGTTTGACCGAATTATTTGCTTTAGGACCAGCAGTATTACCTGGAAAAACTGTATATAAAAATATAGAGGAAGTTAAACCAGGTCAATATATTATTCTCAGAGAAGATGGTATAAGTAAAGATATGTATTGGGAACTTAAAGCTGAGGAATTTACAGATACAGAAGAAGAAGCAGTTGAAAAGGTTAGGACCCTTATTTTGGATGCGGTTAGAAGGCAGACAATTTCGGATATGCCTTTATGTACTTTTTTATCAGGAGGACTAGACTCATCTGCTATATCAGCAATTGTTGCAAAAGATTATCAAGAAAAGGGTAAGGTTTTGACAACTTATTCAATAGAATATGAAGATAATGAAAAATATTTTAAATCATCCTTATTTCAACCAACTTCTGACAGAGATTATGCAAGGATGATGGCAAAATATATAGGAAGTGATCATAGAGAAATTATATTAAAGCATAAAGAATTAGTAAGTTCTTTAAAAGAAGCAGTTATAGGAAGGGACCTTCCAGGAATGGCAGACATAGATTCATCCTTGTATCTTTTCTGTGAAGAGGTAAAGAAGAATTTTGTTGTAGCCTTATCTGGAGAGTGTGCAGATGAAATATTCGGTGGATATCCTTGGTTTACTAATAAAGATATGATTAATGCTGATACCTTTCCATGGTCAAGGAATATAAAAGAAAGAAAGGAGATATTAAATGACAGCTTAAAGAATTTAAAAATAGAAGAGCTGGCAAAGGCAGCTTATGAGGATACTATTAAGGAAGTTCCTAAACTCTTTGGCGAAAGTAAAGAAGATGCAAGAATGAGAGAATTATTTTATTTGAATTTAAGATGGTTTATGGTTAATCTTTTGAACAGAAAAGATAGAATGAGCATGGCAAATAGTCTAGAAGTAAGAGTACCTTTTGCTGATTATAAGATAGTAGAATATTCTTTTAATATTCCTAATAATATTAAGTTGTTAAATGGAAGGGAAAAGGGATTATTAAGAAAAGCCTTAGAGGGAATCTTGCCAAATGAAATAATATATAGAAAAAAGAGCCCGTATCCAAAAACTCATAATCCATTATATACAGAAATGGTATGTAATATAATGAATGATATATTAGCGGACAAAAATTCACCAATTTTAAATATAATTGATAAGAAAAAAGTACAAGAAATAGTCGACACAAAAGGGAAGGCTTTTAAAACTCCATGGTTTGGTCAGTTAATGACAGGTCCCCAAATGATAGCTTATTTAATTCAAATAAATTATTGGCTGGATATTTATAAGGTTAAACTAGTTTAATTTCTTACTCAAGATATTAAAATATAAATAATTAAAGGTCTATGTAAAATTTATTTACATAGACCTTTAATTTTAGTTACATTTGATATTTTATATCCACGGTATTTGAGTTTTTTAAGTAAATTCTCGGAGCTCTTCTTCCAATCAAACAAAGAATTTCATAGCTTATTGTATTAAGAAGTTTTGCCATATCATCAGCATCAAACTTTATATCACCAGAGGAGCCTAAAAGTATTACTTCATCTTCTAATGTAATATCATCTATATCAGTTACATCCACCATAAATTGGTCCATGCATATATTTCCTATAATTGGTGCAAATTTACCATTAATTATTACTTTTCCTTTATTTGAAAGTCCTCTAGAATAGCCGTCAGCATAGCCTACAGGAATTGTAGCAATCTTAGTTTTTCGCGAAGTTTTATAGCTTTTGTTATAGCCTATATATTGATTTTCTTCAACTTCTTTAATATACATAACCTTTGTTTTCCAAGTTAATACTGGTTTTATTTCAAAATTCTTTTTTCTTACTTCATCAGATGGATAGTAACCATATAATATTATTCCAGGTCTAATATAGTTAAAGTGAGTTTCTTCTAAATCTATTATTGCTGCACTATTAGATAAGTTTTTTTTAGGAATATTAATTTTTCTAGCTTCTAATTTGGCTAATATTTCATTATAAATATTAATTTGTTCATAGGAGTAGCTTTTATCCTTTGAATCAGCAGTAGAAAAATGACTAAATATACTTTCTACATTGATATTGCTTAAAAGAAAAATTTTTTTTATTTCTTCAATAGATTTTTCTTTATTTCTAAAGCCAATCCGACCCATTCCAGAATCTATAGCAATATGAATATTAACAACTTTATTTGCTTTTTTTGCTTCCTCATTAAGGATTGACGCAAATTCATAAGAAGAAACCGTAGGCTCAAGGTTATATTTTAATATAGAAGCTATTGAAAGATTTGTACTTAAGCCAAGTAACATAATACTGGCATCAATTCCGTTTTCCCTAAGTTCTATCCCTTCAACTACATTAGCAACGGCTAATTTTTTGATACCATTATCAATTAAAATTTTTGATACTTCTATAGCTCCATGACCATAGGCATTTGCCTTAACAACTCCAATTATTTCACTGTTTTTTGCCTTACTTTTAATTTGATTTATATTAAATATTAAATTATCTATATTAATTTCTGCCCACATTGGGTTTAGTAAATCCATAAGAGCCTCCTATTGCTTTTAACAAATATCATTGATACTATTATATATAATAACTGGTTCTTTGATAAGTGTCAGTTTATTTAAAATTAACAGTATCAGATTAATATAATTAGAAGCTGGAATTAATAAAGCGAATAATATAATGATTTGAGCTTCTTGACTTAACTATACATTATTATTTTGAAATTTTTTAGAAGGTGAGAAAGTGGATATTGTAAATATAAATTTAGATACTAATAGCACTGTTCCTTTATATATACAGATTTACGAGTTTTTTAAAGAAGAAATACAAAAGGGGAAGCTAAAAGCTAATACTAAGCTGACTTCTAAAAGAAAATTGTCAGCGGCTTTAGGTATCAGTCAAAATACTGTTGAAGCTGCCTATGCCCAGCTTATTGCTGAGGGGTATATAACAGCAGTTGAGAAAAGAGGATATTTTGTTTCTGAACTTAGCGATATTATAAATATTCCAGAGAAGAAAACAGAAGTAAAAGAGAAAGTCAATAATAAAAAGAAATATAAATATGAATTATTATCAAGCAGGATAGATTTAGAAAGCTTTCCTTATAATCTTTGGAGAAAGATAAATAGGGAAATCTTAAATGAAACTAACATGAATATTCTTCAAATTGGTCATTCTCAAGGAGATTATAATTTAAGAGAAGTAATAAGTGAATATTTAAGATATTCAAGAGGGGTAAAGGCAGAAGCAGACAGAATAATTATAGGGGCTGGAACAGAATATTTAATTCAATTATTATTAAATTTAATTGGTAAAGATAAGATATATGGTATGGAAGAACCAGGATATTATAAAATTCGGAGAATATTAAAAAATAATAATATAGATGTAAAGGGAATAAGAGTAGATAAACAGGGAATAAGTATAGAAGAACTATATAAAAGTAATTGTGATATTATTCATATTACTCCTTCTCATCAATTTCCAACAGGAGTAATAATGCCAGTAAAAAGAAGGATGGAGTTATTAAATTGGGTTAGGGAAAATAAAAATAGATATATAATAGAGGATGACTATGATAGTGAGTTTAGATTTGAAGGAAGACCAATACCTTCCCTGCAAAGTTTAGATCATGACGAAAAAGTAATATATTTAGGAACCTTTTCTAAAGCTTTTGCTCCATCAATAAGAGTAGCATATATGGTTCTGCCAAAATCTTTATTGAAAATATATAAAGAAAACTTTAATTTTTATGCCTGTACTGTCTCAAGGATAACTCAACAGGCCTTATTTAAGTTCATTTCCGAGGGATATTTTGAAAGACATTTAAATAAAATGAGAAATATTTATAAGAAAAAAAGAGAAGTTTTAGTTTTACAAATTAAAAATAATTTAAAAAATACAGAAATAATAGGAACAAATGCAGGACTTCATCTTCTGTTAAAAGTAGATAATGGAATGACTGAAGAGGAACTTATAAAAAAGGCACAAGAAAATAAAATAAGAATTTTAGGTTTATCAAATTCTTATATAAATAATTTTAATGAAGAAAGTATAGTGTTTATAGGATATGGAGCCTTAAGTTTAAAGGAAATTGAAGAAGCAATACTTTTATTAAAAAAATCTTGGAATTTGTAGTTAATAAATTTTAGGGGCAACAGTTAGAGTTTAATATAAGTTATTTTTAGTAATAATAATTAAGAAATTATTTATAATAAGTTACTTTAATAGCTTATTTAAAACATAGAATAAGATAGGAAAATAAGAGATTATATTAGATATATGAAATTATAAGGATTAATACTACAAGGTATAGTTATTGGAGCTGTGATTAAGAAAATAGTAGGTAAAACAATATAGAATGTACAATAGTACATTCTATATTGTGAGTTTTATTAATTAATTATAGAATACCTAGTTCAAATTTCCAGCTAAGTATTCTAAGAACAGCTTCATTTATCCTTTCTTCTGATATTTCTCCATTTTTTACAGCTTCTATTACTAGTGGAATTTGAAGTTCAAAGTTAGAGGCTATTATTAAATCATTTCCTGCTTGTACTGCTAATACTGCAGAAGAAGCATCGCCAATATATTCTTTTATTGCATCCATTTGCAGGTCATCAGTCATTACAACTCCGTCAAAGTTTAATTCATCCCTTATTATTTTATTTACATTTGTTGATAATGAAGCAGGTAAGTTTTCATCCATAGCTTTAACAATATTATGTGAAACTAGTATACTTCCAGCTCCAGCCTTAATTCCAGCTTTAAAAGGAAGAAAATCATTTTCTAAAAAGTTTTTGTAACTTCTTTCATCAATAGAAATACCAGTATGAGTATCTAAGTTATTTCCATAGCCAGGAAAATGCTTTAAAGTAGAACCAATATTTTGATCTTTCATTACCTTAACAACTGTTTCTACGTATTTGGAAGTTTCAAAAGCATCCTTTCCAAAAGTTCTATCATAAATAAAATCATATGGGTTTGTAGATAAATCTGCAACAGGAGCTAAATTTAAATTTATACCTAAGTTTTTTAATAATTTTGCCTTTTCCTCTGTATCGCTTATTATTAATGGAAAACCGCCTTCATTATATAAATCTTGAGGAGAAGGAAAGGGAACAGCTCTAAATTCAGGATACCAGCTTAATCTATTAACAGTACCACCTTCCTCATCTACGGCAACTAATAGAGCTATATCAGAAGTTACTTGGTAATTTTCTATTGTTGAAGCTAAAGACTCTTTAGTATGATTAGCTATATTAGCATCAAATAATATGAATCCACCAATATGATATTTTTGAATATCTTCAATTGCTGTATCAGGATTACATCTGACTAAAAACATTTGTCCAACCTTTTCTTCTAGAGTCATTGTTTTTAGCAGTTTCTCAGCTTTTTCTTTATTAGTTGGTTCTGTTGGAATAATGTCTTTAGGAGGTAAATCATTAGTAGGTAATCTATCATCAGGTATTTTTGAAAACTTATCACTTAAAATTTTATAGGATAAAAATCCGGACATAAATAATATAATTATTAAAAACATAAATAGTAGAATTTTTTTCATTTTAAGATCTCCTAAATTTATTTATATAGATAATCATTTATTAATATTATACAGATAATTAAAAATTTATTCACTACATAGTGTATTCAAAAATGTTACAAAGGGGTAAATGAATAAATAAATCATATTTACAAATACTATTTGTATAGGTATAATATTACTGAACAAAAGCAATATAAAAACTTTGAAGGAGAAGAGTACATAGTGATTTAAATTATAGAGATCCGGGAAGGGTGGAAGCCTGGAATTTAAAGCTATGGAAAGAAGCTCTGGAGTTATAAACTGAAACAGCTTAATTAATTTTTGCCAGTAGGTTTATGGGATCTTCCCTTATAGAGATTTGAGTGGATTAGTAGTACTACTAATCAATTTAGGTGGTAACGCGGAATAATGTCTTTCGTCCTATAATTTTGGGAGGAGAGATTTTTTTATTTATAGAAAGGAATGAATGAACAAATGAGTTTAGAAAAATTAGCAGATTTAATTTTCCCACATATTGATAAAACGCCAGAATACTATCTTAAAAAATATCCAAAAAGAAATTTAAAAGAAGGTGCAGTAGTTTCAAGATATGCTCCATCACCAACAGGATTTCAACACATTGGAGGAGTTTTTGCTGCTTTAATAAATGAAAGATTGGCTAGTCAAAGTGAAGGGGTTTTCTTTTTAAGAATAGAAGATACTGATCAAAAAAGAGAAGTAAAAGGAGCAATTAAAGATACAATAGAAACTATGCATAACTTTGGAATGGACTTTAATGAAGGAATGACAGGAGAAGATGGTTCTATAGGTGATTATGGCCCATATCGTCAAAGCCAAAGACAAGAAATTTATGAAACTTTTGCAAAGGATCTTATAAGAAGAGGATTAGCTTATCCATCATTTGCTACTCCAGAAGAGCTAGCTGCCTTAAGAGAAAGACAAATTGAAGCAAAAATAACACCAGGATATTATGGTGAATTTGCTACAGATAGAAATTTATCTCCAGAAGAAGCAATGGAAAAAATAAAAAATGGAGAAAATTACATAATAAGATTTAAATCACCAGGAAATATAGAAAATAGAATTGAGTTTTATGATTTAATTAAGGGAGATATAAGTTTCCCGGAAAACAATCAGGATATCGTTATTATTAAGGGAGATGGGCTCCCAACTTATCATTTTGCTCACGTAGTAGATGATGCTTTAATGAGAACTACTCATGTAATAAGGGGAGAAGAATGGTTATCATCTTTACCAATTCATGTACAATTATTTGATGTATTAGGATTAGAAAGACCAAAGTATGCTCATATCCCAACAATAATGAAAAATGATAATGGTTCTAAGAGAAAATTATCAAAGAGAAAAGATGCAGAAGCAGCAGTTTCATATTATGCAGAAGTTGGATATCCAGCTCAATCAGTAATTGAGTATTTATTAAATATAATAAATTCAAGTTTCGAAGAGTGGAGAGCTGAAAATCCACATGCTGACTATCATGAATTCCCAGTTTCTTTAGATAAAATGAATAAGTCAGGAGCTTTATTTGATATAGTTAAATTAAATGATGTAAGTAAGGAAGTTATTTGTAAGTTTAAAGCAGATAAGGTATATGATTTATATACTGCTTGGGCAAAAGAATATGATAAAGAGATGTATGAATTAGTAACTAATAATGAAGCAATGGCTAAGGAGATATTTAATATAGATAAGGAAGGTCCTAAACCAAGAAAGGACTTTGCAAAATGGGAAGATGTTAGAGGAAAGATAGATTATTTCTTTGATGAATTATTTAATAAAGAAACAGCTGAAAATGTTGAATTGCCAAAGACATTAACTTTAGAGGCTGCAAAAGAAATTATTATGGTTTATAAAGATGAGTTTAATTTTAATTCAGGAAGTCAAGAAGCTTGGTTTGAAGAATTAAAAGAAATAGGTACAAAACTTGGTTATTGTGTTAATAGAAAAGAATATAAGGCAAATCCAGATCGATATAAGGGAATGATTTCTGATGTAGCAGCAGCTGTAAGAGCAGCTTTATCTCATAGAAGCAATACTCCTGATCTTTATACAATTATGCAGATATTAGGAGAAGAAAAAACAAAAGCTAGATTTGAAGCCTTTTTAAATTTATAGAAAGATAATAATTGATATTATAAAAGGAACTTGATAGCAAAAGTTATCAAGTTCCTTTTATAATTTTGATTTGCTCTATTCTCTTTCAATTTTTAATACTTGACCTGTATTAGCATTAATTTTTACTTCATAAAGGCCACGTTCAGTAAGGACATCAATTTCATAGACTAATAATCCGCCATCATATTCTAATTCTATTTTTGCAATTCTGCCAGGAACATGTTGTAAAGCAATTTGTACTGCTGTTTCGGCATCAATTCTATAGTTTCTCCAAAAATTATCTCAAAGGACAGGATAGCAGTTTGTTCTAAAACCATAGTCTAACATAAAATCTATCCTCTTTTATTGTTTTACTATGTCATTATATGAATAATTTTAAAATAAAGTTAATAGGAAGCTCACTTATAGAAGTTTTTTGAGATAACAATAATTGATTTTATAAGTTAAGAAGAATTAATTTTTGATTTAAATCACATAAAGATTAGTAGGAGAGAGCTATAATAAGTTTAAAGTTAATTTATTAGGTTATACTACAATATGTCTTATTGTAGATAATTTTAACTATATAATAATGGTGGTGAGTGTATTGAATAAAAATATAGTAATTATTGGTGGAGGTATTGCAGCTCTAAGTGCAATAAAAGCTATTAGAGAAATTGATAAGGAAATAAACATATATGTATTTCAAGATGAAAAATATTATCCTTACTATAGAATAAAATTAACAAAAGGTCTTTTTGATAATATTGAAGAAAGTAAATTTCTACTCCAAAAAAAAGAATGGTATGAATTAAATAAGGTTAATTTATATTTAGATAAAGAAGTTATTGCTATTGATATAGTAAATAATGAAGTAAAAATAAATGATGGAAGCAGTTTAAAATATGATAAATTACTAATAGCTACTGGAGCAAGTAATTTTATTCCTCCAATTAAGGGGATAAATAAAAAGAATGTATTTACTATAAGAAAGTTTGAAGATATTGAAGATATTAAAGCAAATGCTAAAGATAAACAAACAGTATTAAATATTGGTGGTGGAGTTCAAGGTTTAGAAGCTGCATGGGCTTTTAGTAAGGAAGGAAAAGATGTTACTGTAGTTGAAGCTTTAGAAAGATTAATGCCTCGTCAGTTAGACAAAAGAGCATCTGATATTTTAAAAAATAAAATAGAAAAGTGTAATATAAGAATTCTCTTAAATGCACAAGTAGAAAGAATTAGTGGAGAAAGCTCTGTTGATGGTGTTATTTTAAAGGATGGAAATAAGATTAATTGTGATATGATTCTTTTTCTGTAGGAATAAGATCCAATGTTAAATTATTAGAAAATACAGATGTAAAGATTAAACGTGGCGTATTGGTGAATAACAAAATGCAAACTAATATTAAAAATATTTATGCAGCTGGTGATGTAGCAGAACTAGAAGGTCAAATTGGAGGACTTTGGACAGTAGCTTCTGAAGAAGGTAAGATTGCAGGATATAATATGGCTGGAAAAGATAAGGAGTATTGTATTATTCCGCCTGTTACTATGATGAACGCTTTTAATATTTCAATATTTTCAGTAGGAAATATTGATGAAGAAAATTGCGAAGAAACAATTATTGAAGATAAGAAGGATGAAGAATTATATAAGAGATTATTTATAAAGGATAAAATTATTGTAGGAGCAATTTTAGTGGGAGATACAAAGGAAGCTATGCTTTTGAAAAAGGCTGTTGAAAAGAAAGTTCTATTATCTGATCTTGATTTAAATAAAATAAATTACGAAGATATAATATTAAAATTGAAAAGTAAATAATTTGTTTATATATTCTTTGGAAAACTATAGCTCTTATAGGATTTTTAGGAGCTTTAAAATTAACTTATTAAGGAAAAATAATAATTGATAAATATCGATTATTTATTAATTATTATAAGGAAGTAATAAAAATTTCTGATTTATACTTGAAATTTATATATTTTATTATGTAAAATAATAGTAAGAATATTTATGAAGGAGATGAAAACTATGGAAAATTATGATGTAGTTTTAGATTACTTTGTTAAAAATGATAAACCATTAAATGCTACTGCAGTTTCAGAGGGAACAGGCATTGACAAAAAAGAAGTATCAAAAATTATGGATAAATTAAAGAAAGAAGAAAAAATCTATTCTCCTAAGAGATGTTATTGGCAAATAAAGAGGGATTAATTAACAATTAATTATATAATAAGATAAAATAACATTTGCATAGTTTTGCAAATGTTATTTTTCTATTAGAAAAATAACATTATTCCATAAAATTCTTACATATAGACATATTAAAATTAAAAATGTATCTGTATAATATACTTGATTTGAAAACGTTATTTTAAATCAATATTTTTAACTTTGGAGGGGAAAATGGGAATTAGGTTTAATGAAGAAAAGAAAATATTTAACATTGAGACGAAGAATATAAGCTATATACTTAGTATTTTAGAGACTGGTCATTTAGTTCATTTATATTGGGGAAGAAAAATCAAATCAAATAAAATTGATTATATTATTACAAAAAGAGAATATGGTAGTTTTTTAGCTAATTTAGATAATATAAAAGGACTTCATTTAGAAGCTATACCCCAAGAATATCCTGGTTATGGGAATCCAGATTTACGTTCGCCAGCAATACAAATAAAATTATCTGATGGAAGCACAGTAACAGATTTTAGATATGAAAGTCACAAAATATTTAAAGGAAAGAAAAAGCTTAATGGATTACCAGCAACCTATGTTGAAGATGATAATGAGGCAGAAACTTTAGAAATAACTTTAAAAGACAAATTGGCAAATTTAAGAGTGGTATTATCTTATACAATTTTTGAAGATTATAATGCAATAGCAAGATCCTGTAAAATAATAAATGATAGTAGTAAAGAAGTTGAAATATTAAGGGTTTTAAGTGCTAATGTTGATTTTAATCATAGTGACTTTGACTTTATACATTTATCTGGGGCCTGGGCAAGAGAGAGACATATAGTAAGAAATCCATTAAGATTAGGAGGGCAATCTATAGAAAGTAGAAGAGGGGCTAGTAGTCATGCTCAAAACCCTTTTATGGCATTAGTTAGTCCTAATACAGATGAAGATCATGGAGATGTATATGGATTTAATTTAATTTATAGTGGGAATTTTTTAGCTAATGTTGAAGTAGATATGCATAGCAATACAAGAGCACAAATAGGCATAAATCCTTTTGATTTTATTTGGAATATAGGCCCAGGAGAAGAATTTCAAGCCCCTGAAGCAGTTATGGTATATTCTCCTAATGGGTTAACAGGAATGTCCCATATATATCACGATTTATATAGAGATAGGCTGTGTAGAGGCTATTATAGAGATAAAGAACGGCCAATACTTATCAATAATTGGGAAGCAACCTACTTTGATTTTAATAGTGAGAAAATAAAAGAGATAGCTAAAGAGGCTAGTAAACTAGGTATAGAACTCTTTGTATTAGATGATGGCTGGTTTGGCAAAAGAAATAATGACGAATCCTCCCTTGGGGATTGGTTTGTAAATGAAGAGAAAATAAAAGGGGGACTAAATTTATTAGCCTCAGAAATAAATGAAATGGGAATGAAATTTGGTTTATGGTTTGAACCAGAAATGATTTCTCCTAATAGTAAATTATATAAGGAACACCCAGACTGGTGTATTCATATTGAAGGAAGATTAAAATCCCAAGCTAGAAATCAGCTTGTATTAGATTTGTCTAGAGAGGAAGTATGCGATGCAATAATAAAAATGATTTCAGATATTTTGAAATCAGCACCAATATCATATGTTAAATGGGATATGAATAGAAACATGTCAGAGATTGGTTCGTCTGCATGGCCGGCTAAAAAGCAAAAGGAAGTTGCTCATAGATATATTTTAGGTTTATATAGAATATTAGAAAAGATTACTTCTGATTTTCCTAATATTTTATTTGAAAGCTGCTCTGGGGGAGGGGGAAGATATGACGGAGGAATGCTTTATTATATGCCGCAGACTTGGACAAGTGATGATACAGATGCAATTGAAAGGTTAAAAATTCAAGAAGGTACTTCATTAGTATATCCACTCAGCTCAATGGGAAGCCATGTTTCAGCAGTGCCTAATCATCAGGTTGGAAGAATAACTTCCCTTTATACAAGAGGAGTTGTGGCAATGGCAGGTAATTTTGGTTATGAATTAGATATTACAAAAATGAGTGACAAGGAAAAAGAAGAAATTAAAAATCAAGTTGCCTTTTATAAAAAAATAAGATCTACTGTCCAATATGGGAATTTTTACAGATTAATAAGTGCTTTTAACAGCAATGAAGCTGCTTGGATGAATTTATCAAAGGATAAAAAGTATCTTGTTGTAAGTTATGTAAAAAAATATGGAGAAGCAAATGTAAAGCCTAAGAGGTTAAAACTTAAAGCTTTAGATGAAGATGCCTTATATAAGGTAAATGAAACTGGAGAAATATTCGGCGGAGATGAACTTATGTATATAGGCCTTGAAATTGGAGAATTGTTTGGTGATTATCAAGGAAGAAATTGGACCTTAAATAAAATTAATTAAAAATAAATATAATTATTAGAGCTTCTACAGATTAAATTTATTAATTTGTAGAGGCTCATTTTTTTTATAAATTCTAAAAATAATCCAATCATCTAAAAATAATCCACTAATAATGTGATGTAAAAAATAAAATCTAAAAAAATTAAAAAATTAAATAAATAATTTTTTAAGTTTATACAATTAATTTATGATAAGATAAACACAGCTGATGTAAACAATTACAAAAAATTGTTTTGCTAAAAATGTATATGGAGGGGTTTAAATGAGAATTAAGAAATTAGCATCTATTTTAATAGCAACAACGCTAACATTAGGCTTAGTTGCATGCGGAGGAAATGAAAATAGTACTGAGAACAATGAAGAAAGCAGTACAAATAACAAAATAACAATTTGGGCATGGGATGAATCTTTTAATATTGTAGCTGCCAATAAGGCAAAGGAAAGATATCTTAAGGAAAAACCAGATGCAGAAATTGAAGTTGTTACAATGGCTCAAGATGATATAGTAGCAAAATTAAATACAAGTTTATCATCAGGATCCTATGAAGGGCTTCCTAATATTGTTTTAATTGAAGATTATAGAATTCAAGGATATTTAACAGCATATCAAGATGAATTTGCAGATTTATCATCAGTAGCTAAAGCTGAAGATTTTGCAGAATATAAAACAGGTGTAAATTATGTAGATGGAAAATTATATGGAATACCTTTTGATAGTGGTGTTGCAGCAACTTTCTATAGAACAGATTTAATTGAACAAGCTGGATACACTAAAGAAGATATGAATAACTTAACTTGAGAAAAGTATATTGAAATAGGTAAAGCAGTAAAAGAAAAAACTGGTGTTTCAATGCTTACTTTAGATCCAAGTGATCTAGGCCAAATTAGAATGATGTTACAAAGTGCAGGTTCATGGTATACAGATACTGACGGAAATGTTTCTATTGCAAATAATCAAGCATTAAAAGATGCAATAAAAATATATAAAGAATTAACAGAATCAGGTATAGCAAAACAAACAGCAGATTGGGATCAATTTGTAGGAGCATTTAATAATGGTGAAGTTGCATCAGTAGTTACAGGATGTTGGATTACACCTTCTATTAAAAAGGCAGAAGATCAAAGTGGAAAATGGGCTATAGCACCATTCCCTAAAATGGCTAACAATTCTGTATCTAAAAATGCATCTTCTATAGGTGGAGCTGGCTGGTATGTTCTTAAAAATGTTGATAATTCTGAAATGGCTGTAGATTTCTTAGGTAAAACTTTTGCATCAGATGCAGATTTAATGAATGATTTAGCAGATGCTATAACTTTAGTTAGTACTTTAGAAAAAGCAGCAGATGTTGCAAACTATTCTAAAGGAGATGAATTCTTTGGAGAACAAGAAATCTTTGGAGACTTTGCAAAATGGACAAGCGAAGTTCCTTCTGTTAATTATGGAATGCATACTTATGCAATAGAAGATATTATGACTGAAGCTGTTCAAGCTATAATCGGTGGAGCAGATATTGATACAACTTTAAATAGCTTCCAAGAACAAATTGAAGCTGCAGTAGCTCAATAAAATTAATATATTAAATAATTACTATAGAAAATTAGCCGTTTATTAAAATGAAAATTAGTAAATGGCTAATTTCTACATAGGGGGAGTGCATTTGAAAAGCGGAAAAATTACTATGAATGACAAATTAAATAAAAAATCCATGTTATTTATAATACCTAGTATTATATTAATAACTGCATTTGTATTTTATCCTATGGGACAAGCGTTTATAACTTCGCTGCAAAGTGGGATGGGAAATAATTTGAATTTTGTTGGAATTGATAATTATAAGAGATTACTTACAGACACGACATTTAAAAAAGCATTATTTAATACAGTACTATATCTAATAATTCAAGTGCCTATTATGACTATTTTAGCACTTATAATATCAGCTTTATTAAATGATAAAAAGTTAAAGGCTAGGAGTTTTTTTAGAACCTCTATATTTTTACCTTGTGTTACATCACTCGTAGCATATTCAATTATTTTTAAAAGTTTGTTTGCTACAGATGGATTTGTTAATGCATTTTTAATGAAGATCAATCTTATATCAGAACCAATTACTTGGATTACTCATCCCATATGGGCTAGGGTTTTAATTATATTGGCTATAACATGGAGATGGACAGGTTATAATATGGTATTCTATTTAGCAGGTATGCAATCTATTGATGATTCAATATATGAGGCTGCTGAAATTGATGGAGCTAATGGTTTTACTAAGTTTAGAACTATAACTCTTCCATTATTAAAACCTATAATTCTATTTACAACAATAAATTCTACAATAGGTACTTTACAACTATTTGATGAAACAGTAAATATAACAAATGGAGGACCTGCAAATTCAACTATTACAATTTCACAATATATATATAACCTATTATTTAAATATTCACCTAACTTTGGATATGCAGCAGCAATCTCATATGTAATAGTATTAATTATTGTAGTATTATCCTTTATTCAATTAAAGGCAGGAGGGGATAAAGATGAATAAAAAAATAAATTTCTTAAATATTTTAAAATATATATTTTTAGCTATTTTATCATTTGTTTCAATTTTTCCATTTATCTGGATGATTATAGCTACTACAAATAAATCTGTTGAGTTACAAAAGGAACTTTGCTGCCAGGAACTTATTTCTTTCAAAATTTAAAAAATCTATTATCTTCAGATTTACAATATGCTGCAGCTTTTAAAAACTCATTAATAATTGCTGTTATTACTACAATTTTAGCTATGTTAGCTTCTTCTTTAGCAGGTTATGCCTTTGAAGTTTATAGGACAAAAGCCAGAGAAAGAATATTTAATTTTATATTATTATCAATGATGGTACCTTTTGCAGCTTTGATTGTTCCTTTATTTAGGATGTTTACTAAATTTAAAAGTGTTGGAATTTTGAAGTCAGTATCAATAAATACTCACGGGTCGGTAATTATTATTTCCATAGCCACAGCTTTTCTAATATTTTTCTTTAGACAAAATACTAAGACTTTTCCTAAAGAATTAATAGAAGCAGCAAGGATCGACGGCCTTGGAGAATTAGGAATTTTCTTTAAAATTTATATGCCGACTATGAAGTCTACTTATGCAGCTGCAATAATAGTTACATTTATGGGAAGCTGGAATAATTATTTATGGCCGCTTATTGCCTTACAATCTCCAGAAAAAAGAACATTACCAGTTATTATATCAGCACTAGGATCATCATATACACCAGATTATGGAATGATTATGACAGCAGTTGTTTTAGCTACTTTGCCTACAGCTTTAATATTCTTATTAGGTAAGTTAGAGATTTATAGGAGGATATTATGAGCGAGAATTATTGTAAAGTTTTAATAGTTGAAGATGAGTTTATTATGCGTCAAGGGATGAAGCATATGCTTGAATGGGAAAAGGAGGGCTTTACAATAATTGGCGAAGCAACAAATGGTCAAGAGGCCTTAGAGTTAATAAATAAATTATAGCCTAATATTGTAATTTCAGATATTGTTATGCCGATTATAAATGGAGTTGATTTTTGTAAAATTGTTCAAGAAAAATATCCTAATTTACAAATTATTATATTAAGTAGTTATGATAATTTTGAGTATGTTAAAGATACTCTTTTAAATGGCGCAGTAGATTATATATTAAAACCGACATTGAATCCTAATCAATTATTATTAACTTTAAAGAAGGCTGTTGATAGAATACCAGGTTTAGAGTTAGTTAGAAATGAAGATATTTATTATAATAATTTAATTGAACGATATTTACTTGGATTTGATTCTAAATTAGAAATTAATAAATTTATTAATATTTTTCCTAATACTTGCTTTAGAATATTTGGAATTGATTTAAAATATTTAGTTGGAAGAAATAAAGAAGTAATAAGGAAATTAAAAACAAGAATACAAGAATACTTTTTAATAAATAAGATTTCTAACTATCTTGAACTTATAATAAATGATGGTGTTCTTATCTATATTATTAATTACAAGATTAGTCAAGATAAAGATATGATAAAACAAATTAAAGAATATACTGAGAAGAATTTAATAATTGACGAAAATATGCTTTTTGTAATAACAGAAAAGTTTGAAAAGCTTGATAAGATTAAGAAAATATATGATGAGAAATTTATTTCTTATTTATCTGAGAAGTTTTATAATAAAGATAATTTTTTGTTGAATACAGAGAGTGTAGAAATTAAAGAGAAAATAAGTAAGTTTAATTCAAATAAATTTTATGATTTGCTAAAAGGAAAAGAATTTAATAAGGCAATTGACATGATTTATGAATATGTAGTCTATTCAATAAAATTAAAAACGGAAGAATATAAGCTGAAAAATCTTGTCAAGAACTTACTATATAATTTTATAGTTAGTCTTGAAGCTTATGATATTGAAACAGAAGAATTGAGACAAGACTATTTCAAAAAGATAGATGCTGTAAAGTATTCACAAGATTTTATTGATGAAATTGATAATATACTTTTTAACTTAAAAGATATTATTTCTAAAAGTGTAAATGTAGAAGAGGAGAGAATTAAGGAAATTTTAGAATATATAAATTCTAATTATAACAAAGCATTAGATTTAGGTAACATCTCAAAAGTTTTTAATTTTAATTATTATTATCTTTCTTTTTACTTTAATAATCACTGCAAAGAAGGTTTCTCGGAATATTTAAATAAAGTAAGAATTGAAAAAGCTTGTGATTTATTAAAAGAAAATAAATATTATGTATCTGAAATAAGCAGCATGGTTGGATATTCAGACCATAGCTATTTTTGTAGAGTATTTAAAAAAATTACAGGATACACTCCTAGTAGTTATAGAAGATTAAATATAATTAAGGGAGTGCTAAGTAAATGAAGAAACTTAAGAAAAATAGTTTGTTTTTTAAAATATTACTCGTTGTTGTTTCAGGAATAATTTCTGTATCTTTATCCATTACTTATATTATAATAAATATTTCTAAGACTATTTTTATAGATACTTATGGTGATTCGCAAAAAAAATATTTAAACAAGTAAATGATGAGATTTATGATTTTCATGGAGAAATAGTGAAAATCATAAATTCTCTTAGTTCTCATAGAGCTTTTAAGGCTTATTTTACTGAGAAAAATCTAGAAGCACAGGAGATGTCTAAGAATATTTTTGAGCTTAAAAGACAAATGAAATCAGCATTAGCAACTAATACATACGATGTAAGCGTTTTAGTTGTTGGGTTGAACGGAAGTTCCTTTTTAAATAGTTCAGAACTTTTAGCTATTAGACCTAATGAAATCCTAAACATGGATATTTCTAAGAAATCATTAGAAAACAACAATAATATATTATATCAATATTTAGATAAGGGCTTTACTTCAACTACAAGGGATGAACCTGTAATAGTTATAACAAAAGCATTAAATTCAAAAAATGGTAATCCCTATGGAATTATATATTTTACAGTAAAAGAAAAGGATTTTGAAAAATTCTATGATTATTTTACTGTGGAAATAAATGATATAGTTGTCTTAAATGAAAATAATATTGTTCTATCTTCTAATAAGAAAGAAAATGTTGGGCAAGTTCAAGATGAATTTAGAACTGATATAGATTATCTAGTATCATCAAAGCAGCTTAGTAAAAGCTATAATGATGAAAGAAAGACAATATTAATTCAAAGATTACCATATTGTAATTTAACTATATGTGGAACTGTAGATAATTATAAAGCTTTAGGAAAAATCTATGATGTAAGAAGCATAGTAATTATTTGTATGATAATTACATTATGTGTATTAACATTCATATTTGTTATAGTTAAGCAAATGACTAGACCTTTATATTTGCTTACTGAAAAAATGTCTAATGCTAGAAAAAGTAATTTTAGTGAGTATATTGAAGTAAGTGGCCCAGAAGAGGTAAAGGAGCTTTCATCTACATTTAATTATATGATAATGGACTTAAATAAATATATTGATGAGCTAGTAAGTGTTCAGAAACAAAAAAGAAAGGCAGAAATTCATGCCTTACAAATGCAAATAAATCCACATTATATTTATAATACCCTGTCAAGTATTAAATGGCTTATATTGCAAGGAAGTAATGATAAGGCGGTAAATTCATTAGAATCTTTTATAATCTTATTAAGAAATACTATAAGTAAAAATGATGAATTTATTACTGTTAAAGAGGAGATAGAAAATATAAAAAATTATGTATATATAAATAATATTAGATATGGAGATAAGGTAAATGTTGAATACTTTATAGTAGAAAGCTGTAACAATTATTTAGTTCCAAAGCTAATATTACAACCTTTTATTGAAAATTCATTTTTTCATGGATTTCCATCTGATGAAGGTGGAAAGATACAAGTTTTCATAAAAGAACAAGGGGAAAATTTAAAAATAGAAATTTATGATAATGGAGTCGGAATTGAAAAAGAAAAGCTCGAGAAAGTTATTGAAAGGAAAGAACAAAAAAATGAACATTTTAGTGGAATAGGAATAAATAATGTAGATAGTAGAATTAAGCTTTTATATGGAAATGACTTTGGAATTAAAATAAAAAGTAAGGTGAATCAAGGAACTACAGTAACAATTTTATTGCCCCAAAATAATTAATAAAAAGAAAGAAGGAATTTGTTTATGAGAATAAATGAACCAAAATTAGAATGGCTGGAAAATCCAGAAGTATTTAATATAAACAGAGCTCCTGCTCATTCAGATCATTTTTTTTATGAAGATATAAGTCATGTACATTTAGAAGATGACATGCCGCTTAGACAAAGCTTAAATGGAAAGTGGAGATTTTCATATAGTGAAAATCCATCCCTTAGAAAAAAAGATTTTTATAAAGAAGATTTTGATGTAAGCGGCTTTGATTATATTGAGGTTCCAGGTCATATTCAACTTCAAGGATATGATAAAGTTCAATATATAAATACAATGTATCCTTGGGATGGACATGATGAACTAAGACCGCCTAAGATTTCAAAAGCATATAATCCAGTAGGAAGCTATGTAACTTTCTTTGAATTAAAAGAAGAATTAAAAAATAAACAAACTTTTATTTCTTTCCAAGGAGTAGAAACGGCCTTTTATGTGTGGTTAAATGGAAATTTTGTTGGCTATAGTGAAGATAGCTTTACACCTTCAGAATTTGACATTACAGATTATTTAGAAGATGGAGAAAATAAACTTGCGGTAGAAGTATATAAAAGAAGCAGTGCAAGTTGGATAGAAGATCAAGATTTCTTTAGATTTTCAGGAATATTTAGAGATGTATATTTATATGCAATTCCAAAGACACATGTAAATGATTTATTTGTAAAGACTGAACTAGATGATGAATTTAAAAATGCTTTATTAAATGCAGAATTAAAAATTGTTGGTGAGATAAAAGGCAATGTACAAGCTTACCTAGAAGATGTTTCTGGAAATAGAAAAGCAGAAACAAATGTAGTAAATATTGATAATGAATTAACTTTGAGTTTAGAGCTTAAAGATGTTAATCTTTGGAGTGCTGAAGTTCCATACTTATATACCCTTTATATTTTAATAAAAGATGAAAATGAAAATGTTATTGAAGTAGTAGCTCAAAAGGTTGGCTTTAGACATTTTGAAATGAAAAATAAAATAATGCGCATTAATGGAAAGCGAATAGTATTTAAGGGTATAAATAGGCATGAATTCAATGCAAGTCGTGGAAGAGCTATAACTAAAGAAGATATGCTTTTTGATATTAAGTTTATGAAGAGACATAATATAAATGCAGTAAGAACATCTCATTATCCTAATCAAAGTTTATGGTATAGATTATGTGATGAATATGGTATTTATTTAATAGATGAAGCAAATCTCGAAAGTCATGGATCATGGCAAAAGATTGGTAAATGCGAACCATCATGGAATGTACCAGGAAATTTAAAAGAATGGAAGGCTTGTGTTCTTGATAGAGCAGAATCAATGCTTGAAAGAGATAAAAATCATCCATCAATATTAATTTGGTCCTGTGGTAATGAAAGTTATGCTGGAGAAAATATATATGAGATGGCTCAATATTTTAGAAAAAAAGATCCTTCAAGATTAGTTCATTATGAAGGTGTGTTCTGGAATAGAGAATATGATGATACTAGTGATATGGAAAGTAGGATGTATGCAAAGGCTGTAGAAATTGAAAAATATTTAAAGGATAATCCTAAAAAGCCTTATATAAGCTGCGAATATTCACATTCTATGGGAAATTCTACTGGTGGATTGATGAAGTATATTGAACTTGAAAAATATCCTATGTATCAAGGTGGATTTATATGGGATTATGTTGATCAAGCTGTCTATAGAAAAAAAGAAAATGGTCAAGAAGTTTTATCCTATGGCGGGGATTTTACAGATAGACCTACCGATTATAATTTTTCAGGTAATGGACTTTTATTTGCAGATAGAAAAATTTCTCCAAAAGCACAAGAGGTAAAATATTTATATCAAAATATTAAACTAAGGGTAGATAAAAATGGTGTAAATATTAAAAATGAAAATTTATTTGTAAATACTGATATATATGATTTATATTATAAAATTGAAAAAGAAGATAAATTAATTCAAAATGGAAGCTTAATAGCTAACGTAGAAGCTGGCGATGAAAAATATATTGAATTACCATTTATAAAAATAGAAGCTCCAGGTGAATATATTTATACAGTTTCAATGATTTTAAAAGAAGATACTCTTTGGGCAAATAAGGGATATGAAATAGCTTTTGGACAATTTATATTAAACAATGAAAAAACTAATAAAGATAATAGTTTAATAAATAGTAAATTAAAGATTGTTCATGGTGATGTTAATATAGGGGTTTGTGGAAAAGATTTTAAAGTTTTATTTTCAAAACAAGAAGGTGGAATAGTATCTTTGAGATATTTCAATAAAGAATTTATTACAAGGGTACCAAAACCATATTATTTTAGAGCAACTACTGATAATGATAGAGGAAATAAGTATGATTTTAGATGTGCACAGTGGCTTGCTGCAAGCGTTGGACAAAAATACGTAGATTTTGAAATGAAAGAAGAAAAAAATAGAATAAACTTTATTTATACTTATGAATTACCTACAAATCCAACTACAAATGTAAATATAAGTTATATTGTAGAGGAGAATGGAGTAATAAAAGTAAGGGTAAAATATAAGGGTAAAGAAGGCTTACCTGAACTTCCTCTTCTTGGAATGAACTTTAGACTTTTAAGTGAATTTAATTCTTTTATATATTATGGAATGGGACCAGAAGAAAATTATATAGATAGATGTGAAGGTGCTAAATTAGGGGTATATAGTAATACAGCAATGAATAACCTAACAAGATATTTGGTACCTCAAGAATGTGGTAATAGAACACAAACAAGATATTTAAAAGTAAAAAATGAAAAAGGAGAAGGATTAAAGTTCACCTATGATAAAGTTCCTTTTGAATTTAGTGTTCTTCCTTATAATTATTTAGAACTTGAAAATGCTCTTCATATAGAAGAATTGCCACCTGTAAATTATACTAATGTAAATATTATAGGGAAACAAATGGGAGTTGGTGGAGATGATAGCTGGGGGGCACCAGTATTAGATGAATTTAAAATAGATTCAGGTAAAAATTTAGAGTTTAGTTTTAGTATTTCATATATTGAATAAATAAAATATTTAAAATTACATTTAAACACTTTAAATTTATTTAAAGAACTTGCATATAGCTGCAAGTTCTTTTTTTATTATAGATATAATGTGGGTTTGTTATAAGATAAGGACAATAAGAAATTAAATTTTGATTATAATTATTTTTTAAATATACAACATATTACCATATAAAACAGACAAAAGAACATGGAAAAAAAAGTATTTAAATAATATAATTGTCTTGAAATTGATAGAAGTAAAAATTATGGGGGGGATAAAATGAGAATTAAAAAAATCTTATCAATGACTTTATTAGTGACTATAATGTTAACGTTTGCGGCTTGTGGAGGAAAAAATACAGCTGATCGGACTGTTAAGGACAATAATTCAGGATCTAATGATAAATTAGTTGTGGCTATATGGGACAAAAATCAATTAAATGGCTTAGAGGAAATTATAGACGGTTTTACTAAAGAAACTGGAATAGAAGCAGATATTCAAGTTACACCATGGGATCAATATTGGACAATGCTTGAAGCGGGAGCAACAGGTGGACAACTTCCAGATGTTTTTTGGATGCACTCAAATGAAATTGCTAAATATGCGGAATATGAAATGTTATTAGATTTGACTGATAGAATAAATAGCAGTGATAAAATTGATTTATCAAAGTATCCTAAGGATATTGTAGATTTATATAACTGGAATAATGAAAAGCAATATGCAGTTCCAAAAGATATTGATACAATAGCACTTTGGTATAACAAAACTATGTTTGATGAAGCAGGATTAGCATATCCTAATGAAGATTGGACATGGGATGACTTTAAGGAAGCAGCTAAGAAACTAACAAAAAGTGATGGAAGTCAGTATGGTTATGCTTTAAATCCAGGAAATAATCAAGATGGATGGTATAACATGATCTATAGTATGGGTGGAGCGGTTATTTCAGACGATAAAAAAACATCTAAAATGGATGATACTAATACTATAAAAGCAATTGAATTTGCAGCTAGTTTTATAAAGGAAGGCTATTCTCCAAATTATGAAGTATTATCAGAAAATAGTGTTGATTCATTATTTAAATCAGGAAAAATAGCTATGGTTATCTTAGGCTCATGGATGGTTAATGATTTTATGAGCAATGATTATGTTAAAACAAATGCTGATGTTGCTTTACTTCCAAAGGATGCTTTTACTGGGAGAAGAATCTCATTATATAATGGTTTAGGTTGGGCTGCTTCTGCTAATACAAAAAATCCTGATAATGCATGGAAGTTAATTGAATATTTATGTTCAAAGGAAGGTCAACAAAAGCAAGCTGATTTAGGTGTAACAATGTCTGCTTATGAGGGAACATCTGATAATTGGAAGAATTTATATCCAGAAGTTAATTTGCAAGCTTATTTAGATATGAAGGAAAACATAGTTATTAGACCATATTCAAAGAGCACCGTTATCTGGGAAAATTATGCTACTGAAAAACTAGTAGATGTATGGAGAGGAATTATTACAGCAGAAGAGGCATGTAAAAGTATAGCTAGTAGAATGAATGAATTATTAAAACAGGAATAAGCTTAGCGTTTGCGTAAAGAAAAATATTTCAAATTAACAAAGGAATTTATAGTAGGAGGGGGTAAAAATAGATGAAGAAATTATTTGCTTCTAAAGCAGAAAAGAATGAATTTATTTCAGGGTGGCTGTTTATTTTACCAACAGTAGTAGGATTAGTAGTATTGAATATAATACCGCTAATAAAAACAATTTATGAAAGCTTTTTTAAGACAGGTGCTTTTGGAAAGGGAAATGTATTTATAGGATTAGATAACTATAGAAGATTATTTACAGATGAAGAGGTGTGGCAGGCTTTAATTAATACCTTTAAATATGCCATTATTGAAGTTCCATTATCAATAATTATAGCGATGTTTATTGCTGTCCTATTAAATAAAAAGGTAAAAGGGCGTACGGTTTATAGAACTATATATTTTCTGCCGATGGTAGCAGCACCGGCTGCTGTTGCAATGGTATGGAGATGGTTATATAATAATGAGTTTGGATTGTTAAACTATATTCGTAGAGTAGTAGGTCAAAATCCTGTTAATTGGATTTCTGATCCTAAAATTGCAATTATTTTTCTTGCATTGGTTGGGGTCTGGTCAGTAATTGGTTATAATATGATCCTATTTTTAGCTGGACTTCAGGAAATACCAAAGGATTATTACGAAGCTGCAACTATTGACGGAGCTGGAAATATTAGAAAGTTCTTTAATATAACCCTACCTTTAATATCTCCTACAATGTTCTTCGTAGTAGTAACCAGAATTATAGCTGCTTTACAAATGTTTGACGTTATTTATATGATGATAGATAAATCAAATCCAGCACTAAAAAAGACACAATCTTTAGTTTATTTGTTTTATAAGCATTCTTTTATACAATCGGAAAAGGGATATGGGGCAGCAATAGTTATGTTGCTACTAGTAGTAATATTATTAATAACAGCCTTACAAATGTATGCTCAAAAGAAATGGGTTCATTATGAATAGAAAGGAGTAGGAGATATGGATAAAAGAGAGAATAAACTAAGCAGTCATATATTGTTAATTATTGGAGCTATTATAATGCTTGTTCCTTTTGTTTGGATGATTTTAACTTCCTTTAAGACGATAACAGAAACTACACAACTTGATCCTTTTGTGATTTTTCCAAGTAAATGGAGATTTGATGCTTATAAATCTGTAATCAAACAAATGAATTTTCTGTTATTATATTGGAATACTATAAAATTTATAATTTTAAGAGTTTTATTTGCTTTAGCAACAGCTACTATAGCAGCTTATGCTTTTGCAAGATTAAATTTTAAAGGGAAAAATATGGCTTTTAGTCTAGTATTAATTCAAATGATGATTCCTTCACAGATATTTATAATACCGCAATATCAAATGGTTAGTAAATTAGGATTGCTGAATACCACACTAGGATTGGTTTTTCCTGGAATTGTAACAGCCTTTGGAACCTTTTTATTAAGACAAGCCTTTATGGGCCTTCCAAAAGAATTAGAGGAAGCTGCAAAATTAGATGGCTGCAATACTTTCCAGACCTTTTATTATGTAATGCTGCCATTAGTTAAATCTTCCTTAGTATCTTTAGGAATATTTACAGCCTTATTTGCATTTAAAGATTTAATGTGGCCTTTAATTGTAAATACTGAACAAAGTACAATGCCTTTAGCTGCTGCCTTAGCTAAGTTACAAGGACAATATGGATCTAATTATCCTGAATTAATGGCTGCGTCGGTAATTTCATGTATTCCAATGATAATAATATATATTATTTTCCAAAGGCAATTTGTAGAAGGAATAGCGAAGTCAGGAGGAAAATTATAATTAATTTTAACTATAAATAAAAGGGAAAGTGAGGATAAGATTATGAAAATTACTTTTATGGGAGCAGGTAGCACTGTTTTTGCAAAAAATGTTTTAGGAGACTGCATGTGTACTCCAGCCTTGTGTGAAAGCGAAATTGCTTTATATGATATTGATAAGTCTAGGTTAGAAGAAAGTAAAATCATTTTATCTGCTATAAATAAAAATATAAATAATAATAGGGCTAAAATAAAAACTTATTTAGGAGTAGAAAATAGGAAGGAAGCTTTAAAAGGAGCAGATTTTGTAATAAATGCTATTCAAGTTGGTGGTTATGAGCCATCTACTGTAATAGATTTTGAAATACCTAAAAAATACGGTTTAAGGCAAACAATTGGAGATACTTTGGGTATTGGAGGTATAATGAGAGCTCTTAGAACAATTCCTGTTATGGAAGAATTTGCGAAGGATATGGAGGAAGTTTGTCCTAATGCATATTTTTTTAATTATACTAATCCGATGGCTATGCTGACTGGATATATGCAAAGATATACCAAGATTAAAACAATAGGACTTTGTCATAGTGTGCAAGTTTGTTCAGAATACTTACTAAAGGATCTAGGAATGGAAGATAAACTTGAAGGAAGAAAAGAGCTAATTGCAGGTATTAATCATATGGCATGGCTTTTAGAGATATATGATAAGGATGGAAATGACTTATATCCAGAAATAAGAAAAAGATCTTTATCTAAAAATAGATTTGAAAAGCATAATGATATGGTAAGATATGAGTATATAAAACATTTAGGATATTATTGTACAGAATCAAGTGAACATAATGCAGAATATAATCCATTCTTTATAAAATCAAAATATCCTGAACTTATAGAAAAACTTAATATCTCCCTTGATGAGTATCCTAGAAGATGTATAGAACAAATAAAAAGATGGAAAGAAGAAAAGGAAAAAATGCTAAACAATGGTGAAGCAAATCATGAAAGATCATTAGAATATGCATCATATATTATAGAAGCCATAGTTACAGGAAAGCCATATAAAATAGGTGGAAATGTATTAAATACTAATTTAATAAAAAATTTACCTAGTGATGCCTGTGTTGAAGTTCCTTGTTTAGTAGATAATATGGGAATACATCCAGTTTATGTTGGTAAACTTCCAACTCAATTAGCTGCAATGAATATGACTAATATTAATGTACAGTTATTAACTATAGAAGCAGCAGTTACTAGGGATAGAAATAAAATATATCAAGCAGCAATGTTTGATCCTCATACTGCAGCAGAACTTTCAATTGATGATATAATTAAAATGTGTGATGAAATGATTGAGGCTCATGGAGAATATATGAAGTATTATAAATAAAATTAATGTCCCAGTAAAATATACCTACTGGGACATTAATTTTTATTCTTTTAATAAGAACTTACTAGTAGAAGCTTCTTTATTTAATCTGTATTCCTTAGGACTAACTCCTTTAACTTTTTTAAAGGCTTTTGAAAAGGCTAAAGAGTCATTATATCCGCAAGAATATGCAATATTTCCAATTGGAAGATCAGTGTTATATAGAAGTTCAGCAGCCTTTGTTATTCTATATTCTAATAAAAATTTTTGTGGCGTCATATTTAAGTGCTTTTTAAAAATTGTGGTTAGATAACTCCTATTTAAACAAATATAGTTAGCAATATCTGTTACTTTTATTGGTGAAAGATAGTTATTCTGAATAAATTCTATTGCTTTATTTATATATGTATTATCTGATGAGTTGGAACTATTTAATAATGCTTTTTTGTTATCTTGAGCTAACTTAGAGAAAAATAAATATAAAAGACCTTCTATTCTGAAGGCATCATAAGGGGTGCTTTTATGATGCTTTAACATTTCTAAAACATATTCTTTAAGTTCATCATTTTTATTAGATTTAAAAATTAAATTGTCATTATCTAAGCCAACAGATTTTAAGTAGTAATCAACTTTATTACCGTCAATCCCTATCCATATATATGTCCATGGATCATCTTTGTCTGCTTGATAGAAAGTAACAACATTAGGACAGATTAAGAAACCATGATTTCTAGTAACAGTATACTTTTTGTCATTGACATAATAGTATCCCTTTCCATCAAGAACATAATGAAGCAAATAATTTGGTCTTACAGCAGGACCAAAGGAGTGGAGTGGTACACATTTTTCTAGTCCACAATAGCAAAGATACATATCGTTAAAATCCCTATTGCTATTTTCTAAAAAATAAATATTTAACATATCAACTACTCCAATCAAATATAGTGAACATAATTTGAAAAAATATTGTTATTTATATATTAATTATTTTAATGTTATAAAGAGTTAAATTCAATATAAATAATGTTTAATAAAAGTATCAAATAAAAAAGAGTTTTTGAATTTTCAATCAAAAACTCTTTTTATATTATAAAATTTTAAAATTATATTTTTCTGCTAATTCTTGCAAGGAATAAGGAACATTATCTTCACATATTAAATAGTCTACATCTTCTAAGGCAAATTGCTTGAAGTTTGATCTTTTATTATATTTTGAAAGGTCTGTAAGTACATATAGATGTTTAGCTCTTTCTTTCATCATTCTTACAACCTCACAACGTTCATAATCATTGCCTGTAAGACCCATATCTTCGTCTATACCATCGGTGCCAATAAATAGTTTATCAACGAAGAATTCTTTTAAATTGTGTTTTATTAATGGACCAACATTAACTTCAGATTTTCCTTGATATTCTCCACCTAGTACGATTACTTTAGTATCTTTATAATCTTTAAGGTACCTAGGAATAAAGCATGAGTTTGTAATTATTGTAATATCTCTATGAGCTTTTGCAATTTCTAGTGCTAGTATAGCACATGAAGATCCAGACTCAATCATTATTGTTTCATGATCATTTATAATATCTAAAGCTTTTTTAGCTGCTAGATATTTTTCTTCGTAATTAAATGTTAATCGATAATTTAAATCATCTTCATTATTGACCATGGCAAAACCATGCTCTCTTTTAAGAAGTCCTTTTCTTTCTAATTCATCTAGGTCTTTCCTTATAGTTACTTGTGATACATTACATAATTCTGATAAGTTTTTAACTTCAATTTTTTTATATTGACTTATTAATGTTAATATCTGTAAATGTCTTTTATTCATAATAACTCCTAAAAATAACAGTTTAGTCCTTCATCAAGAAATACTTTTTGATAATCTTTTAAGTCCTCTGGATGAAGTTGTTTAACTAATTTTAAAGAATATTCTCTATTTAATAATTCATATTTTCTTTGACCAAATTGATGAAAAGGTAATAAATTAACATCTTTTATACCAATGTTCTTCAGAAGTTTTGAAAATTCTAAAGCATCTTTAAGAGAATCATTAAAGTCAGGAATTACTGGTATTCTAGCAATAATTATTTTACCACTTTTCACTGCATAAGTCATATTCTCGATTATAATTTCATTATAAACTCCTGTACCTTCAAAATGTTTATCACTATCATAATGTTTCATATCAAATAATAATAAATCAACATCTTCTATTAATGCTTTAAATTCATCCCTTGCTCCATAACCTGTGGTTTCTATTGCTACATGTAGATTGTGCTTTTTACATTCTTTTATAAGTTCAATGGCTTGTTTATATTGAGATAATACTTCACCTCCTGATAAAGTTACACCACCATTAGATTCTTCATAGAAGGGAAGATCTTTTAATATTTCATTAATTATATCATTAATTTCTTTAAATTCTCCTTCATTATTTAGTGCATTTTGGCTACATCCATCTACGCATTTTAAACATCCATCACATTTTCTTTTATCTATTATTATTTTATCATTTACGTGGGTAATGGCTTTTTGTGGGCAAATTTGAACACACCTCAGACAGTGAATACATTTAGATTTATCCCAAGTTATTTCTATTAATGGATTTTGAGATTCAGGATTTGAGCACCATTTACAGGCAAGAGGGCAGCCTTTAAAAAAGACTACAGTTCTAATTCCTGGGCCATCGTGTAAACTAAATTTTTGTATATTAAAGATGCAAGGTAACATTTTATCATCCTCCATATTATTACCAAATAACTAATATTTTAACCATATCTAACTTTTATATCTTTCTTTGAATATATTATATCATATGAAAGTATGAAAAGGAATAAAAATCTTGTAAATGAAAGTATAATAACTTTCGTTTGAAATTAAAATTATTGACATATGAAAAGGCTCTGATATAATAAAAGTATAATGAGGAGGGATGAAAATGAGTCGATATTTTGGGAATTTAACTGAAAGAATGAATCATTTTAGGGAAGAACTATTAGAAGCTAAACCGTATGTTTGTGCAGAGAGAGCAATATTAACTACTGAAGCTTATAAGGAACATGCTGATAAACCAGTTCATTTAAAAAGGGCCTACATGTTAGAAAAAATACTTAATAATATGACAATTTTTATTGAAGATGATACTTTGATAGTTGGTAATCAAGCCTCATCTAATAGAAGTGCTCCAATTTTCCCTGAATATGCCATGGATTGGGTTATAAATGAGCTAGATGATTTTGAAAAAAGGGATGGAGATGTTTTTTACATTACTGAGGAAACTAAGGAAAAGTTAAAGGGAATAGCAGATTATTGGTATCATAATACAGTTAAAGATAAAGGACTTGCATTAATGCCGCCTAGTTCTAAAGTATTCTATGATTTAGGAATTATTAAAGCAGAAGGTAATATTACTTCTGGAGATGCTCATATAGCAGTAGACTATGGAAAAATAATGAAATTTGGATTGAAGGATTATGAAAGAAGAACTAAAGAAGCAATGGCTGCCTTAGATTTAACTGATTTTAATAATATAAAGAAGTATCATTTTTACCAAGCTATATTAATCGTTATTAAGGCTGTTAGGGATTTTGCTAAAAGATATGCAGATTTGGCTTTAGAAATGGCTAAAAAAGAAATAAATGAAAAGAGAAAAGCAGAGCTTTTAGAAATAAGCCGTATAATGAATAAAGTACCTTATGAAGCAGCTGATTCTTATTATGAAGCTATTCAATCAATGTGGTTTATCCATTTAATATTGCAAATTGAATCAAATGGACATTCTTTATCATATGGCAGAATGGACCAATATCTATATCCATACTATAAGAAAGATTTAGAAGCAGGTGTGATTACAGAGGATTCAGCTTGTGAATTGCTAACAAATCTTTGGTTAAAAACATTTACTATAAATAAGATAAGAAGTTGGTCTCACACTCAATTTAGTGCAGGCTCTCCTTTATATCAAAATGTTACAATAGGAGGACAAACTCCCGATAAAAAAGATGCTGTAAATCCTTTATCCTATCTTATCTTAAAGTCTGTAGCTCAAACAAGATTGCCTCAGCCTAACTTAACAGTTAGGTATCATAAAGGATTAGATGATAAGTTTATGAATGAGTGTATTGAAGTTGTTAAGCTTGGATTTGGAATGCCGGCATTTAATTCAGATGAAATAATTATTCCTTCTTTTATTAAGAGAGGAATTAAAGAAGAAGATGCTTACAACTATAGTGCAATTGGCTGTGTTGAAGTTGCTGTTCCTGGAAAATGGGGATATAGATGTACAGGCATGAGTTTTTTAAACTTTCCAAAATCTTTGTTAATTGCGATGAATAATGGTGTTGATCCTAAATCAGGAATAAAGCTTGTTGAGGGTGTTGGGCACTTTAAGGATATGACAAGCTATGATGATTTAAAAAAAGCCTGGGATGTTATAATAAGAGATTTTACAAGGCATAGTGTAATAATAGAAAATTGCTGTGATTTAGTGTTAGAAGCAGAGGTGCCTGATATATTATGTTCTGCATTAGTTGAAGATTGTATTGGCAGAGGTAAGGCAATTAAAGAGGGTGGAGCTGTTTATGACTTTGTAAGTGGACTACAAGTTGGCATAGCAAACTTGGCAGATTCTTTGGCTGCTATTAAAAAGCTGGTATTTGAAGAAAAGAAAATTTCTCCATCAGAATTATGGAGTGCTTTAGAAAGTGACTTTGCAGGAGAAGAAGGAAAAAGGATGCAAAATATGCTGATTTATGATGCGCCTAAGTATGGTAATGATGATGATTATGTAGATTTATTAATTAAGGAAGCATATGAAGTATATATTGACGAGGTTGTTAAGTATCCAAATACAAGATACGGAAGAGGACCAATAGGAGGACTTCGATATGCTGGAACTTCTTCTATTTCAGCAAATGTTGGACAAGGTTTAGGAACTTTGGCAACTCCTGATGGAAGAAATGCAGGAACACCACTTGCAGAGGGATGTTCACCATCTCATTCAATGGATACTAATGGACCAACTGCCGTATTTAAGTCAGTGGCTAAACTTCCAACAGAAGATATAACAGGGGGAGTGCTGTTAAATCAAAAGGTTACGCCAGCCCTTCTTTCTAAGGAAGAAAATAAGCAAAAATTAATAATGCTTATTCGTACTTTCTTTAACCGTTTAAAGGGTTTCCATGTACAATATAATGTTGTTGATAGAGAAACCTTATTAGATGCTCAAAAACATCCAGAAAAGCATAGGGATTTAATTGTCAGGGTAGCAGGATACAGTGCATTCTTTAACGTATTATCTAAGCAAACTCAGGATGATATAATTGAAAGAACGGAGCAAACACTTTAGTAGTTAATTTAGGAGGATAGAGATGGAGTTTATAATTGATACAGTTGATTTAAAAGAAATAAAAGAAATGGTTGAATATTTACCTATTGTTGGGGTAACATCAAATCCATCAATTGTTAAAGCAACATCGCCAAAAAATTTCTTTAATCATATAAAAGAAATAAGAAATATAATTGGAAGTGAGCGTTCTTTACATGTTCAATTAATTTCAAAAGATGCAGAAACAATGATTAAAGAAGCTCATAGAATTCTTGAAGAAATAGATAGGGATGTTTATATAAAAGTACCAGTGTCTATGGAAGGTTTAAAGGCGATAAAGGCTTTAAAGGCAGAGGGAATAAAGGTAACTGCAACTGCAGTATATACAATAATGCAGGCATATCTTGCCTTGGAGTCAGGTGCAGATTATATTGCTCCATATGTTAATCGTATAGGAAATTTAGATGGAGATCCAATGAAGCTTATAAGGGAATTGCAGGAAAGAATAGAAAAAGATAATTATAACTGCAAGATATTAGCTGCAAGTTTTAAGAATATTCAACAAGTTAGAGAAGCTTTTGCAAATGGTGCAGAAGCAATAACTGCAGCGCCAGATATTTTGAAGCAGGTATTTAAAAATCCTTCTATAGAAAAAGCTGTAGATGATTTTAATGATGACTGGTATAGTATGTATGGAGAAGGAAATGGAATGCTAGATATATAAAGAAAAAGAAGCTTTTGTACAAATAATTGTATAAGAGCTTCTTTTTGTATATTTAAATAAACATAATAAATAATCCTTGAATTAATCCAATTATTATACCTAGAATTAGTCCTAGAATTTCTATATGTTTTAATTCTTTTTTTGCAACTTTTATAATTATATCTTCTAACTGTTCTAAATCTAATTCATTTATTTTTTCTTCAATGATTTTTTGAATATCTATTTTTCCTTTTGCTTTATTTAATAAATCCTTGCTAATTTCATCTATAGCTTTAGGGACTTCATTATTAAGAATTTCATCTATATAAGGAGATGCCATTATTCTAAAAGGCATAGGGATAATATTTATCTTTTCATTTATTATTGTTTTAATTTTTTCTATCATATAATCATTGAAGTTATCACCATCAGAATTATCGAGAGCTTGTCTTATGATATCATCTACAGAAAGTAGTTCTTTAGAAATTACATCACCTATATTAGCAGCAATTTCATTTTTTCTTTTAGGAATCAATCCTAATATTTCAATGTTTAATAGGGGAATTTTTATTGGATTAATAGGCCTAAATAATAATCTTATTGCGAGAACATTGGTTATCCATCCAATTAAGCCTCCAACAACTGATAAAATTAATAGTGTAATCATAGTATTCATAAGTACCTCCAATTATGTAAAGTGTATAAGTACGATAAATGTTATATAAAATACATACACAATTTTATAAATAATATATAAACATTTCAAGATTAAATAATTTTATTAAAAATAAAAGGAACCTTTGTATAATAAATATCTATAAAGGTTCCTTTAATATTTTATTTAATTAAAAATTATTATATTATTTATTTTCGCTAGGTAATTTAAATGAGCTTTTTAATGAAACTATTCTATTAAATACTAATTTATTTTTGCTTGTGTATTTAGGATCTACATTAAAGAAGCCGTTTCTTACTAATTGGAATTTATCATGTGGTTTAGCAATTTTTGCTGTTGTAGCTTCTATAAATCCATTTAGTATTTGCATAGAGTTTGGATTAATTTGATCTAGGAAGTTTTTACCTTGATTTTCAGGAGCATCATCTAATATTAACGGTTCGTATAGTCTAAATTCAGCTGGAACAGCAGTTTTTGCATCAACCCAGTGAATTGTACCCTTAACTTTTCTTCCTGTAAATCCTGATCCGCTCTTAGTTTCTGGATCATAAGTACAGTGTAATTCAACAATATTTCCATTTTCATCTTTTATAACTTCATTGCATTTTATAAAGTATGCTCCAATTAATCTTACTTCATTACCAGGATATAATCTAAAGTATTTTTTTACGGGAACTTCCATGAAGTCTTCTTGTTCTATATATATTTCTCTTGAGAATGGAACTTCTCTTGTGCCAGCAGCTTCATTTTTTGCATTGTTTGAAACTGTAAGCATTTCAGTTTTATCTTCTGGATAGTTAGTAATAACTACCTTTAAAGGTCTCATAATAGCCATTGCAGTATTAGCCTTTAATTGAAGATCTTCTCTTATGAAATATTCAAGCATTTGAGAATCAACAATTGAATTAGCTTTGGTAACTCCTATAGCAGTACAGAAGTTTCTGATTGCTTCAGGAGTATATCCTCTTCTTCTTAATCCTGAAATAGTAGGCATTCTTGGATCATCCCATCCATCAACTATCTTTTCGTCAATTAATAGTTTTAGTTTTCTTTTACTCATAACAGTATTAGTCATATTAAGTCTTGCAAATTCAATTTGTCTTGGAGTATGCTCCATTTCACATTCCCTAACAACCCAATCATATAATGGTCTGTGATCTTCAAATTCTAAGGTGCAGATAGAATGAGTAATTCCTTCAATAGCATCTTCTAATGGATGAGCAAAGTCATACATTGGATATATACACCATTTATCACCTGTATTATGGTGAGTAGCGTGAGCAATTCTATAAATTACTGGGTCTCTCATATTCATATTTGGAGATGCCATATCTATTTTTGCTCTAAGAACCTTTTCACCATCAGCAAATTCTCCATTTTTCATTCTTTCTAGTAAGTCTAGATTTTCCTCAACGGATCTGTTTCTATATGGACTTTCCTTACCAGGTTCAGTTAAGGTTCCTCTATATTCTTTTATTTCTTCAGCAGATAAATCATCTACATAGGCAAGACCTTTTTTAACTAAAAGTTTAGCTTTTTCATACATAATATCAAAGTAGTCAGATGCAAAATAAAGGGCATCCCAGTCACCGCCAAGCCATTTAACATCTTCCTTAATTGACTCTACATATTCGGTTTCTTCTTTGGTTGGATTTGTATCATCAAATCTTAGATGGAATTTTCCATTAAATTCTCTTGCAAGACCTGAGTTTAATACTATTGATTTTGCATGCCCTATGTGTAAATAGCCATTAGGTTCAGGTGGAAAACGTGTTATTATTTCATTATGTTTTTTACTTTCTAAATCTTCAATTATTATGTTGCGAATAAAATTAGATGAATTGATTTCATTTGACATATAATTACCTCTCCTATATGAATTATATTTTTTTATAAGATAATATTATGAATTACTAAAATTATGTACATAATTGCATAATAATATGCTAGTTTTACTTTTAATTGTAAACTAAGGAAAGAAAAAAATAAAGGTGTATAGAAATAAAAGTTTGGAAAAACCCTACATTGAAAAAGAAAGTATATTCAGTTATAATGGTATTAAATAATAATTAATATCAACAGAAAATAATAATTGATATTGTTTGCATAAAAATTATGTTAATAATAACTTGAGATAAGTAATTATTAAAAATACTGGAGTGATTAATTAATGATTAAATTGATTTTATCAGATATGGATGGTACTTTATTAAATGATAAGAATGAGATTAATGAGGAATTTTATCCTACCTTTGAAAAGTTATTAAATAAAAAAATAATTTTCGGAGCAGCAAGTGGGAGGCAATATTATAATCTTCTAGATAGATTCGATAAAGTAAAGGAAAATATGCTTTTTATAGCCGAAAATGGAACTTATGTTGTATATAAAGGAAAAGAACTTATTGTAAATTCCTTAGATAGAGAAATTGCAATGGAAGTAATAATGATAGGAAGAAAGATAGAAAATACTTTTCCTATATTATGCGGAAAAAAAGGAGCTTATATAGAAAATATAGATCCAAGATTAATTAAGGAAACAGAAAAGTATTATGCTAGATATTCAGTAGTAGATGATCTAACTAAGGTTGAGGATGAAATTTTAAAGGTGGCAATTTGTGACTTCTCAGGTTCAGAAAATAATAGTTTGAAATATTATAAAGAGTATATGAATAAAGCTAAAATTGCTGTTTCAGGTAAGATTTGGCTTGATATAACTAATAAAAATGCGAATAAGGGATTTGCTGTAAGAAAAATTCAAGAGTTACTAAAAATTAAGTACCAAGAAACAATGGTATTTGGGGATTATCTTAATGATGTAGAAATGATGGAAAGTGCTTATTATAGCTTTGCTATGGAAAATGCCCATAAGGACTTAAAAAAAGTATCTAGATTTATAACAAAGAGTAATAATGAAAATGGAGTAGTGGATACCATAAAGGAGATAGCATTAAGTAACAATGTTAAAAGACTATCAACAATTGAGGAAGATGAAGAATATACAGCGTAATAGTATTTAAATAAAGCAAAATTTAGAAATCATTTTGCTTAGTTAAAATTAATTAGGAGTAAAAAATATAACTTAAATTAATAATAAAAGGAATGTTATGGAAGATATAACATTCCTTTTTATATAAATAATTTTTATCCTTCCTTGTTTATATGTTGACTTTGGAAACCTTCTTTTTCAATAGATTGTTTTTTTCTGGTTCTATTATGATTTTTTCCTTCTTCATCAGTTATTGGTGTTTGAAAATTGCATTTTGCCATACGAGCATATTTATTATCTGGTTGGCTATCTTTTGGCATTACTTATCATCCTTTCTTACAATAGAATTCAGATATAGTATTTGCATAATAAAATAAAAAATTCTTCTTATTTTATTCCATCAATTCAATTAAAATTATATTATTTTTTGAAGCTTTAAAACTAACTAGACCATTTTTAACTTTTGTTTTATTGCCTGAGTAGAAATCCCTAACCTCGGCACCTTCTTCAAAAATAGATGAAACATCGATTGTGACTTCTTCCTCAACATAAGGGATAATTACAACTTTATCTTCAAAGTTATCATTTTTATAAATTCTACTGAAGGCATAAGGATAATCTTGAAGTTTTTTATGATCGCCTGCACCAATAGCAAGATGATTTCTTCTAAATTGACCAAGCTTTTGCCAATGTTTTAATACTTCCTTGTCTATATTATCCCAGTTCATATCTGATCTTGAAGGCTGGTCTTTGGCAGTAGTAATAGTATTTGTTGAAGGCTTACGGTTTGTTTCATCACCATAGTAAATTTCAATTCCTCCAGGAGCTAATAAAAGTTTAGTTCCTAAATTAATCATATTACCCCTTGTCATTCCAGTATCATGAGAAGATATATAGCTAAGGACATTAAAATTTGGATCAGAGTTTATTTTGCTTGAGTATTCTGAATAAATTTTTTCAAGGGAATCTAAGTTGTCACCCTTAGGAAATTTAAAATTAATAATTGAATCAAAGCCATTATCATAGTAGTGGTTTTTTTCCAAGCCCTGGCCGAAAACTTCTCCTGTCATCCAAAAATCATCACTCCATTGAGAACCAGGACTATTAGGATTGTTCTTTCGCCAGGTTTTTAGAGCTTCATTACATTTATCCTTAAGCTTTTTCCAATGTTCTACTTCTATATGTTTAGTAGTATCGCACCTAAATCCATCTATTCCAAATTCTTCAACCCAAGCAGAATGCCAGTTAATAATATATTCAATTGGAGGTATATTTAAATTTTTTCTATATTTTTTAGCTGCAGGAATTATCCAAGGATCATTATTTTCTTTTGAATCTTTTTCCCATTTAGTTTTTAATATTGGTGGTATATCTACTCCTTTTACTTTTTCGCTTCTTATATCAGGAAGACCGGACAAATTCATGCTGATATCGTCAGTAGATCCTTTATCATATCCAGGCAGGTCAACTCTTATCCAATCCTTCCCCCACCAATTTTCCCATTTACCTTCTCCATAATTATATTCATCCATATCTGCTTTATTGGCATAGCCGGTATGATTAAGAACAACATCTAATACAACTCTAATTCCCTTTGAATGAGCTAAATCCACGAATTCTCGCATTTCTTCGACTGTTCCTATATTTTTATCTATACTAGTCCAATCAAGAGCATAGTAGCCATGATAACCATAATGATCAAAGGAATTCTGTGCATCTCCGGATACAAATCCATGAATTTGTTCTACCGGTGAAGTTATCCAAATTGCATTAATACCTAAATCATTAAAATATCCTTCCTTTAATTTTTGAATTAAACCTTTAATATCTCCGCCATGAAATGTACCAACTGTTGAGCCTTTATCATCTATATTTACTCTGCCATAAGAATTATTATTTGATTTGTCTCCATCATAAAATCTATCAGTCATTACAAAATAAAGACTTACATTGTCCCAAGAAAAAGGTTTAGTTTCAAAATCTTCATTATTGAAAATTAATGAAAATATTAAGATTATCAGTGTTATAATAGCCGCAGATGAATAAAGAAGTTTCTTCTTACTCATAAATTCCCTCCTTAAAATATTAGATATAATTTGAATTTAGCATATATTACTGAGAGTAACAATTTATTAATTTTAAATTTGTATAAATGTACAAAAGTAAGAAAATAAATTAGAATAAAGAATGAAGTTAAAAAAGAAAGGATAATAAAATTTGAGGATTAATAAATTATTGAGCAATTATGGATATTGTTCAAGAAAAGAAACTAATAGGTTAATTGAAGAAGGAAGAATAAAAGTTAATGGTATTATCTGTGTGAAGGGTCAATGGGTAGAAGAAAGCGATGAAATCTTATTAGATGGAAAGAAAGTTACTTCTAAAGAAAAAATATATTTAGCTTTTAATAAGCCAAGAGGTATAGTATGTACTGCTTCTAATGATAAAGTAAACAATATAATTAATTATTTAAGCTATCCAGAATATATCTTTCCTGTTGGGAGATTAGATAAGGATTCTGAAGGACTTATTATTATGACTAATGATGGATAACTTGCTAATAAAATATTATTTTCAGATAATTATCATGAGAAAGAATATATAGTAAGAGTAGATAAATAAATAAATGAAGAATTTTTATTAAGAATGTCTAGGGAAGTGAAAATTCTAGATACTACAACAAGGCCTTGTATTGTAGAAAAAATAGATAAAAATATTTTTAAAATAATTTTAACTCAAGGACTTAATAGGCAAATTAGGAGGATGTGTAAAGCTCTTGGATATAAGGTTTTAGAACTTAAAAGAATAAGAATACTAAATATAAAACTTGATGGAATAGAAACGGGGAAGTATATAAAAATACCAGAAGAAGAAATTAATAATTTAATAATATTAATATCAAAAAAGGTGGATAAACTATGAAGAATAGAATTAAAGGATTATCAGTAATTTTTGGGATTTTATTATCTTTAATTATCATTTCAGGATGTTCAAAAAATAATAAGGAAATTATAGATAGGGAGGGAAATAAAATTACATTACCCAATAAAATAGAAAGAATAATATCAACATCACCCTCTAATACTGAAATATTAATAGAATTAGGTCTTAAAGATAAATTAGTTGCTGTAGATACCTACTCAAGCGATGTTGAAGGGATAGATGAAGATTTTATTAAAATAGATTTTTTAAACCCTGATATTGAAACAATAATATCCTTAGAACCAGATATTATTATTAGCTCTGCTAATCTTGCTTTAGATACTAAAGATAAGTTAAAGTTAATTGAGGATGCAGAAATAACGGTAGTTAATATTCCAAGCAGTAATAGCTTAGAAGGAATATATAAAGATATTAGTCTAATAGCAGAGATAACAGGCAGGGAGGAAAAGGGGCTTGAAGTAATTAATAATATGGAGAAAGAAATTGAGCACATAAGAAAAATTGGAAGTAAGATTTCAAAAAAGAAAAAGGTTTATTTTGAAATTGGTTATGGTACTCAGTTATATAGTTTTGGAAGTGAGACTTTTTTAAATGAGATGATAGAGCTTGTAGGGGCTGAAAATATATTTAAAGGTGAGAAGTTTTGGATTTCACCTTCGCCAGAGGCAATTATAGAGGCTAATCCAGATGTTATTTTAACAAATTTTCCAAGTTTAAGTGGTGTTAAAGCAGTTGACGATATAAAAAGCAGAGAAGGTTGGGAAGTAATTACAGCTATTAAAAATAATGATGTTTATATGATAGATACTAATGCTTCATCAAGACCTTCTCATAATGTAATAAAGGCTTTAAAAGAGATTGCAGAGGCGATTTATCCAAATGAGTATAAGTAAGCTATATAAAAGAAAGTTTTTAATTATATTTACTATTATACTATCTTTCATTTTAATTTTTATTGCGCTTTCAGTTGGAAGTTCAGATATTAAAATTAGCAATATATTTTCAATTATTCTTAATAAAATTATTAATTCAAATATAAATAACAATATTGAAAGCAAAGATATATCTATAATCTGGAATGTAAGGTTTCCTAGAGTATTATTAGCTTTTATTGTAGGAGCTGCTTTATCAGCAAGCGGAGCAGTAGTTCAATCAATTTTGAAAAATCCATTAGCGTCTCCTTATACTCTTGGAATATCTTCGGGAGCTTCTCTTGGTGTGGGGATATTGGTGGTTTCAGGAATGTATATACCGATTTTGGGAAATTTATCTATGACAGTTGTTGGTTTTGGATGCAGTTTATTAACTATAATTTTAGTAATAAGTTTTGCAAATATGATAGATGGATCTTTATCAAATAATACAATAATATTATTTGGCATGGTTATATCTTTATTTTTAAATGCAATATTAACAATAGTAACTGCATTATATACAAAAGATATTACAGGGGCAATTTTATGGCAGATGGGTTCTTTTTCAATGAAAAGTTGGAGATATTTTAAATTAAGTGTGCCTTTCTTTATATTTGGATTATTTGGAATAAGCTTTTACTTAAGGGAATTAGATATATTAACCTTTGGAGAAGAGAATGCAAGGGCAATGGGAGTTGAAACTGATAAGGTTAAAAAGCGTTTATTTCTATTGGTAGCAGTATTGACTGGAGCTTCTGTTGCCATAGGAGGAACAATTGGCTTTGTGGATTTGATAGCCCCTCATCTAACAAGAAAGTTAGTTGGTTCAAAGCATTCCTATGTGATTCCAATGTCTGCTATTTTAGGAGGAATGTTAATGGTAATTGCAGATTTAATTTCACGTACTATTCTAATTCCTGTAGAACTGCCAGTAGGAGCTGTAACTGCTATAATAGGTGCTCCATTTTTTACATATTTATATTTGAAAAAAAGGTGATTAAATGATAGATTTAAAAAATGTTTATGCTGGATATAGAGGTAGAGATGTTATAAAAGACATTAATTTAAGAATAAAGGACAATAAAAGAATTTGTATAGTTGGTCCTAATGGAAGTGGGAAGAGTACTTTGTTTAAAGTTATTGCTAATCTTATTCCTTTTAAGGGAAAAGTACTAATAGAAGGAAAAGATATAAAATCTTTTAATGGAAAGAAATTATCAAAAAAAATTGCAATTTTAACTCAAAATTATAATAGTGAATTTCCTTATACAGTGTATGAAAGTGTTGCGTTAGGAAGATATCCATATCTAAGGGGTCCTTTTTCTACTTTAAGTGAAAAGGATAAATTAATTATAGAAGAGAGTATAAAAATTGTTGGCCTACAAACTTTAAAAGATAATTTTATTAATGAATTATCAGGCGGTGAGCTTCAAAGGGTATTTTTAGCGCAAGCTTTTGCTCAAGATCCTTTAGTGCTTCTATTAGATGAGCCAACTAATCATTTAGATTTAAAATATCAACTAGAAATTTTAAATTATATAAAAACTTGGGCTAATGAAAAAAATAAGATAGTTTTAGCTGTTTTACATGATTTAAATTTAGTTTATAGCTTTGCAGATAGAGTTATTCTTATTAATGAGGGAAAGATAAGAAAAGATGGAAGCCCAAAGGAAGTTTTAAATAGTAGAGCTTTGGAAAAGACCTATGATATTAATGTAAGACACTTTATGATAAATAGCTTGGAAAATTGGAAGTAGTTTAGTTAGTTCTAGATAATTTCTAGAATTAACTATTTTTTTGAAGTTTTTTTACAAAAGACTTTACAACTAATAATAATTATTATATAATAATTATTGTAATTAAGGATTTGTGAAGAAAAGAAATTCCTAATTAAATAAATTTTTATATAGTGATATTAAATTATAGGAGGTAAAATTATGAAGAAGTTTGTATGTACAATTTGTGGATATGTTTATGAAGGAGAAGCAGCACCAGCTGAATGTCCAGTATGCCATGCAGGAGCAGATAAGTTCGTAGA
>Ga0134091_1000253_pt1 | contig 53816 bp, 70 predicted proteins | sample 2_5taG_FD_94451 | JGI IMG/M metagenome (GOLD analysis project Ga0134091, IMG submission 94451) | Switchgrass degrading microbial communities from high solid loading bioreactors in New Hampshire, USA - 2_5_20_6_A2 metaG | ecosystem: Engineered > Bioreactor > Semi-continuous > Anaerobic >...
AGCCATAGTTGAGAACCTCCTGTATGTTTGGATTGGACACCTAAATCATACATGATTTCTCACTATGGTTGTCAATTTTTTATTTCATTTTACTGTTGCATTTAATTTTACAACGAACCTTTCCTTTCACGATCAAAAAATTTTATAAAAACTACTTGTCATGATAAAAAAACTATAGTATAATGTTGCCTGTTGTGACATGGCATACGATGAAGTTGGAGATTGCCGGATATCCGGGGAACTTCAATGGAGAATGTCCGATTCATTGAAACCGGGCGACAAGTCACTGTACATCTTGCATCTGCGCATATATTCATGTATATGCGTAACGTATGTTGCTACAGAGCCCAGGTTATGCAAGTTAGAATTAACTTGTTTGTTTTTCCTGGGTTTTATATATTAACAGTTACGACACACCCGGCAGAGTGTACAGAGAAAAACTTGTTGCGTCATCACAAAAGTGCTGCTTGCACAAACAAAAAAATGCTTTTCAGCCGGATACCCTGCTGAAGGCATGGAGTAGGAGGCATATGTATGGCGAACAAACAAAAAATTCGTATTAGGTTGAAAGCTTTTGATCATCAGGTTTTGGATCAATCTGCTGAAAAAATAGTTGAAACAGCTAAAAGGACCGGGGCGAAAGTTTCAGGTCCGGTGCCGCTGCCAACCAAAAAGGAAGTAATAACTATTTTACGTGCTCCGCACAAGTATAAGGATTCACGTGAACAGTTTGAAATGAGAACTCATAAAAGACTTATTGACATCCTCGTTCCAACACCGAAAACAGTTGATGCTTTAATGAGGCTTGATCTTCCTGCAGGTGTGGATATTGAAATCAAGCTGTAAGAAATATATTTGTTATGTTCGATTAAAATCGAACCAATGACAGGAGGGAAATAAAAAATGCAAAAATGTATGCTTGGCAAAAAAATAGGTATGACTCAAATCTTCACTGAGGACGGAACCCTGGTTCCCGTTACTGTTATCAAGGCGGGACCGGTATCGGTAATTCAGAAGAAAACAGTGGAAACAGACGGATATAATTCAATTAAAGTAGGATTTGAGGATATCAGCGAAAGGAGAGTCAATAAACCTGACAAGGGTCAGTTTGACAAGGCGGGTGTCTCTCCCAAAAGGTATTTGAAGGAATTTCGCATTGAGAATATTGATGCCTTTGAAGTAGGCCAGGAAATAAAGGTCCAGGATATGTTCAGCGAAGGTGACAAGGTTGATGTATCGGGTATTTCAAAAGGTAAAGGTTTCCAGGGTACCGTGAAGCGTTTTGGTACCGGGCGAGGACCTGCAACACACGGTTCAGGCTACCACAGGGGTGCCGGTTCAATGGGTGCCAACTCGGATCCAAGCCGTGTATTCAAAGGCAAGAAACTTCCGGGACACATGGGAAATGAAAAGGTAACGGTACAAAACCTGGCTGTTGTCCGTGTTGATGCAGACAGGGGATTGTTGCTTGTCAAGGGAGCTGTTCCTGGTCCAAGAGGCGGACTCTTAATAATCAATGATTCGGTCAAGGCGTAAAGCATTTACGATATGGAAGGAGGACCAGATATGCCAAAAGTGGATGTTTATAATATGAAAGGCGAAGTCGTAGGGGAAATAAACCTTAACGATGATATATTCGGTGTAAAGGTAAACGAAGTTGCCATGCACACAGCAGTGGTAAACCAGTTGGCCAATATGCGCCAGGGAACCCAGTCAACCAAGACTATAAGCGAAGTCAGCGGCGGCGGCAGAAAACCCTGGAGGCAGAAGGGTACCGGTCGCGCCCGTCAGGGAAGTATCCGCTCTGTCCAGTGGAAAGGCGGAGGCGTGGCTTTTGCTCCAAAGCCAAGGAGCTACAGGTACACAATTCCTAAGAAGGTCAGAAGACTTGCGCTGAAAAGTGCATTAACAACAAAAGTACTGGACGGCAACATTATCGTTTTGGATGAACTGGTATTGAATGATATCAAGACGAAGGAATTTGTAAAGGTTCTGAACAATCTGAATGTCAAAGGGTCAGCATTGGTGGTGCTTCCCGCGGTTGATGAAAAAGTTGTAAAGTCAGCCAGGAACGTGCCGGCTGTTAAAACAGCCCTCGTGAATACAATCAATACTTATGATATTCTGAAGCATCAGAAGTTTATTATAACGAAGGATGCTGTTGCCAAGGTTGAGGAGGTGTATGCATAATGAAACTTGCTGAAGATATTATTATCCGTCCATATATTACAGAAAAAACCTACGATAACATGGCTGACGGCAAGTACACCTTTATCGTGGATTACAGGGCGAACAAGACCCAGATCAAAAATGCCGTGGAGAAACTTTTCAATGTAAAGGTTTTGTCTGTGAACACCGTGAACTACAGCGGTAAGGAAAAAAGACTGGGCGTACACCTTGGAAAAACATCAAAATGGAAGAAAGCAATCGTAAAGATTGATACTAATCCTCAACCTGTAACCTACCTGGACAAGGACGGAAAACAGGTAAGCACAGGCAGGAAGTATAAGACCGAAATTGAGGAATTCGGCGCAATGCAGTAATCCGATAATACTGATAAGTTAAGGCAATCGCAATCAAAAAGGTTGCAGCAGCTATTCGGTTGAATAGGTTTACAGTCGGCCTGCTAACGGATAGTTGTAATTAACGTAAAGGAGTGAACGTAATGTCGATAAAAAAATACAGACCTACTTCTCCTGGAAGAAGAAATATGACTGTGTCCACCTTTGAGGAAATAACCAAAAAAGAGCCCGAAAAGTCTCTTTTAGCTCCTGTCAGGAAAACAGGAGGAAGAAATTCCTACGGAAAGATAACCGTAAGGCACCGCGGCGGTGGAACAAAAAGACAGTACAGAATTATAGATTTCAAGAGGGATAAGGATCATATTCCGGCAAAAGTCGCTTCCATAGAGTACGACCCCAACCGTTCCGCACATATTGCTCTGCTTCACTATGTGGATGGTGAAAAAAGATACATTCTTGCACCATACGGTCTTAAAGTAGGGGATACGGTTATGTCGGGCGAAAAAGCCGACATACGTGTAGGAAATGCGCTTCCGCTTGCAAATATTCCGGTTGGTTCGGTTATTCACAATATAGAACTGAAACCGGGAAAAGGCGGACAGCTTGTACGTTCTGCAGGAAACATGGCACAGCTGATGGCAAGAGAAGATGACTATGCACAGGTAAGGCTGCCGTCGGGTGAAGTGCGCATGATCAGCGTGAATTGCAAAGCCACTATCGGACAGGTAGGAAATGTGGAACATGAAAACATTAGAATCGGTAAGGCCGGAAGAGTCCGCTGGATGGGCAGAAGACCGCATGTACGCGGTGTTGTTATGAACCCGAGCGACCATCCTCATGGCGGTGGAGAAGGTAAATCTCCTATTGGTATGCCAAGCCCTGTTACTCCTTGGGGTAAGCCGACACTGGGTTACAAGACAAGGAAGAAGAAAAAACAGAGCGATAAGTTTATTGTTAAGAAACGTAATACTAATTAAGGTATCGGGAGGAGGTTTGTTCTGTGGGTAGATCATTAAAAAAGGGACCTTATGTAAATGAAAAGCTGTTAAAGAAAATTGAGGCCATGAACGAAAAAGGTGAGAAAAAAGTCCTGAAAACCAGGTCAAGAGCATCTACCATATTCCCTCAGATGGTTGGTCACACCATTGCAGTTCATGATGGAAGAAAGCATGTACCAATTTATATATCTGAAGATATGGTTGGCCACAAACTGGGTGAATTTGCGCCTACCCGTACCTACAGAGGTCACGGCAAGGATGAAAAAAGCAGCAGGCTGAAATAATGATTATTGACTGATTGATAATATAAAAGCACAAGGATCCGGGTTTTGGATTCGTTGTTCGAAACCACGCAAAATATCGGGTACAATTGCCAAAAGGAGGAATTGACGTGGGCAGAAAGGTTATGTCGAGGGACGAGCTTCTGGAGAGAAAAGATGAAATTATAGCTCAATACCGGCAAGTGCGCAGAAAATCCGCAAAGCTTCCCGTTCTGACAAAGAAGGAAAGAAAGGCTTTAGGGATTGGAAAAGATGAAGGCAGAGCCGTATTGAGGAATGCCAGGGTATCATCCAGGAAAGCCAAACTGGTTATAGATTTGATACGCAACAAGGAACTTGATGAGGCTTATGCTATTTTGAAATACACACCAAGGAAGGCAGCAGAGATACTCGAAAAATTGCTGAAATCTGCAGAAGCCAATGCCGTTAACAATAACGGATTGAATCGTGACAATTTATATGTGGCCGAAATATATGCAACACAGGGACCGACACTGAAGAGAATAAGACCAAGAGCTCATGGACGCGCATACAGAATTAATAAGCGCACGAGCCATCTGACCTTGGTTTTAAGGGAAAAGGCGTAATAATAAGGAGGTTTTCTAATGGGCCAGAAAGTGAATCCGCATGGACTGAGAATCGGAATCATTAAAGACTGGGACACCAAATGGTACGCGGGAAAGAAAGACTTTGCCGATTTTTTGGTTGAAGACTACAATATCAGAAAATATATAAAGAAAAAGCTGTATGCAGCTGGTATTGCAAGAATTGAAATCGAGCGTGCCGCCAACAAGATTAAGCTGAATGTTTATACCGCAAAACCGGGTATTGTAATAGGAAAAGGCGGTGCCGGCATAGAACAGCTGCGCAAGGAAGTTGAAAAATTAACGGGTAAAAGTGTATTGATAAATATTACCGAGATTAAAAACCCTGAAACAGTAGCACAGCTGGTTGCCGAGAATATAGCCGGCCAGCTTGAAAGAAGAATTTCCTTTCGCAGGGCTATGAAACAGGCAATGTCAAGGGCCATGAAAGCCGGCGCAAAGGGAATCAAAACTTCTGTATCCGGCCGCCTGGGCGGTGCAGAAATAGCAAGAACAGAGCATTATCATGAGGGGACTATACCTCTTCAGACACTGAGAGCCGACATAGACTATGGATTCGCAGAAGCTGATACAACGTACGGCAAACTTGGTGTCAAGGTTTGGATATACAAGGGTGAAGTACTTCCCGTTAAGAAAGACAAAACGGAAGGGGGAGACAAATAATGTTAATGCCCAAGAGAGTAAAATACAGACGTGTTCAGAGAGGCAGAATGAAGGGTAAAGCAACGCGTGGCAACGTGGTAGCATACGGAGAATACGGTCTGCAGGCCACAGAACCCGGCTGGATCACCAGCAATCAGATAGAAGCAGCGCGTGTGGCAATGACACGTTATGTCAGAAGAGGCGGAAAAGTTTGGATTAAGATTTTTCCCGACAAGCCCATATCCAAGAAACCGGCTGAAACCCGTATGGGTAGCGGTAAAGGAGCGCCTGAGTATTGGGTTGCTGTTGTAAAACCGGGTCGCGTAATGTTTGAAATTGCAGGAATAGATGAAGAGACGGCCAGGGAAGCATTGCGTTTAGCTGCTCACAAATTGCCGGTCAAGTGCAAGGTAGTAGCGCGTGAAGAGGTAGGTGGAGCAAATGAAGACGAGTGAATTGAGAGAAAAAAGTATTGCTGAATTAAACCAGGAGTTGCAGGACTTAAAGAACGAACTCTTTAAGCTGCGTTTTCAGCATGCAACAAATCAGTTGGATAACCCGATGAAGCTGAAAAGCGTTAAAAAAGATATTGCCCGTGTAAAAACAATAATACGGGAGATGGAACTTGGTATTAAGCGTTAAGGACCGGAAGGAGGTTTGTTCCACGTGGCTGAAAGGAATTTAAGGAAAACCCGAGTGGGCAAGGTAGTCAGCGATAAAATGGATAAAACCATAGTAGTTGCTGTAGTGGATAATGTAAGACATCCTCTTTATAAGAAGATCGTAAAGAGAACATATAAACTGAAGGCTCATGATGAAGAAAACATCTGCCGGGTCGGCGACACCGTTCGTGTTATGGAAACCAGACCGTTGTCGAAGGAGAAGAGATGGCGCCTGGTGGAGATAGTTGAAAGAGCTAAATAAACTTCTATTGTATATATATTGAGTGTTATACGGCACAAATATATCAAAAAACCAACTGTATTACGGATATGTAACACACGGAGCTAAAATGGATTGAGGGAGGTGCCTGAATTGATTCAAATGCAGACAATTCTCAGGGCAGCTGACAACACAGGAGCAAAGGAACTTATGTGCATAAAGGTGCTCGGCGGTTCTAAAAAGAAATATGCAAATATTGGAGATGTTATTGTTTGCTCGGTTAAAAATGCAACACCTGGCGGTGTTGTAAAGAAAGGTGACGTAGTAAGAGCAGTTGTGGTCCGCTCTGTAAAGGGCTTAAGACGCAGTGACGGTTCATATATAAGATTTGATGAGAACGCTGCGGTAATCCTCAGGGATGATGGCAGTCCAAGAGGGACCCGTATTTTTGGGCCTGTTGCAAGGGAATTAAGAGATAAGGATTATATGAAAATTATATCTCTCGCTCCCGAGGTAATTTAAGGTAACAGGCGAGTAATGCCCGGTTTTTGTATGGTCCTGTTAAGATTCAGGAGCAGGAAAACACGGTGAAAATGCAAAAACCAGTCAGAGGGGAGGCACTTGAATGAAGAACAAGGTTCATGTAAAAAAAGGTGATACTGTTTACGTCCTTAACGGAAAGGACAGAGGTAAAAAAGGCAAAATAATAAAAGTACTGCCATCCAAACGCATGGTAATTGTAGAAGGAATAAACATGGTAACCAAGCATGCAAAACCCAGAAGCCAGTACCAGCAGGGTGGTATTATACACAAAGAGGCACCTATTTATGCTGACAAGGTAATGCTGATTTGCAATAAATGCGGTGCTCCTACAAAGGTGGGCAAAAAATTCCTGGATAACGGATCGAAGGCCCGTGTTTGCAAAAAATGCGGAGAGGTTATCGATGTCCTGAAAGAATCCGGGGAGTAATTTGAAGGGAGGTTGACCGACAATGCCAAGATTGTTAGACAAATACAAGGAAGACGTTGCTCCGGCACTGAAAGATAAATTTAACTATAAAAGTCCGATGCAGATACCAAGGCTTGAAAAAGTTGTTATAAATATGGGCGTTGGTGATGTGAAGGAGAATCCAAAGGCTTTGGAAGCGGCAGTTAACGAGCTTTCACTGATAGCAGGCCAGAAACCTGTGGTAACAAAGGCTAAGAAGTCCGTATCAAACTTCAAGGTCCGCCAGGGTATGAATATCGGATGCAAGGTTACACTCAGGGGATACAGAATGTACGAATTCGTGGATAAACTGTTTAATATAGCTCTTCCAAGGGTTCGTGACTTCCGTGGGATAAACCCCAACTCATTCGACGGACGGGGAAACTTCTCAATGGGCGTGAGAGAGCAGCTGATTTTCCCTGAAATAGATATTGACAAGGTGGAAAAAGTACGCGGCATGGACATCACTTTTGTAACCACCGCCAAAACTGACGAAGAAGCGAAAGAATTACTGGCACTCTTAGGAATGCCGTTCAGCCGCTAAGGGAGGTATATGGTTTGGCAAAAAAATCGTTAATCCACAAACAGAAATTAAAACCCAAATTCTCAACCCGTTATTACAACAGGTGTAAAATTTGCGGAAGACCTCATGCATATATGAGGAAATTCGGTATATGCCGTTTATGTTTCAGGGACCTGGCTTATAAAGGTCAGATACCCGGTGTGAGAAAAGCCAGTTGGTAACAGTACCGAAAGGAGGTCGTAACCATGAATGCAACCGACGTAATTGCGGATATGCTTACAAGAATCAGAAATGCAGCGAGTGCGAAGCATGAAACTGTTGATATTCCTGCGTCCAGGCTGAAAAAAAGAATAGCCGAAATCCTGGCTGAGGAAGGATACATTAAGGGTTTCACTGAAATAGACGATAAGAAACAGGGTATTATTCGCATTACGCTAAATTACACTGAAAACAAGCGCAATGTTATTTCGGGGATAAAGAGAATATCAAAGCCCGGTCTCAGGGTTTATGCCGGAAAGGATGAACTTCCGAAAGTACTTGGAGGTTTGGGCATTGCTATAATTTCTACTTCGAAAGGCGTCATGACTGACAGGGCAGCCAGAAAAGAAGGAGTAGGCGGAGAAGTGCTTGCTTTCATATGGTAAGCCTGTGCGGTCACAAAGCAGTATTTAATATTAAATTAATTATTGAAGGTTCTGAAAAGGATGGAATGAGAGCATAGATTCCATCTTCAATGTAAGGACGGAGGTGTAAACAAAATGTCCCGTGTAGGAAATATGCCGGTGGTTATACCGTCCGGTGTGGAAGTAAAAATGAATGGACATGAAATTACGGTTAAAGGTCCAAAAGGAACACTCACTCAGGTTTTTCACCCTGATATGATCATTGAAAAGGAAGGAAACAATATTATCGTTAAAAGACCTTCCGAATTAAAGAAGCATAAAGCTTTGCACGGTCTGACCCGTTCACTTATCAACAATATGGTAGTAGGCGTAACACAGGGTTATGAGAAGAAACTTGAGATAAACGGTGTCGGATACAGAGCGCAGAAACAGGGTAAAAAACTTAATCTGACCCTGGGCCTGTCTCATCCGGTTGAGATTGAAGAGCCCGATGGAATTACAATTGAAGTACCTGCTCCCAACCAGATTATTGTCAAGGGTATTGACAAGCAGCTGGTGGGCGAAATAGCGGCCAAGATCCGCGAAAAGAGACCGCCTGAACCCTATAAGGGAAAGGGAATCAAGTATGTTGATGAAGTAATCATCAGAAAAGAAGGTAAAGCAGGGGTTAAGAAGTAGTAGAAAGGAGTGAGTGGCTGTGATTAAATTTGAGGATAGAAACGAAGTCCGGAAAAGAAAACATTTCAGGGTACGCAAGAAGATCAGCGGCACTGCTGAAAGACCCAGGCTCTGTGTTTTCAGAAGTTCAAAGCATATTTATGCCCAGGTAATTGACGATGTGTCCGGACAGACTCTTGTTGCTGCATCCACGCTGGATGAAGCGCTCAAAGGCAAACTGGCCTATACCGGAAACAAGGCCGCAGCTCGTGAAGTTGGAAAACTGATTGGCGAAAAAGCCATTAAGAAGGGAATAAAAACTGTTGTATTTGACAGAGGTGGATACCTCTATCACGGAAGAGTTCAGGAACTGGCTGACGGCGCAAGAGAAGCCGGCCTGGAATTCTGACGCTTGGAACAAAGGAGGGGAGTCACTTGCAGAGAATTGATGCCAGCACATTAGACCTGAAAGAAAAAGTCGTAAATATCGGACGTGTAACCAAGGTTGTTAAAGGTGGCCGTAATTTCCGTTTCAGTGCTTTGGTTGTTATTGGTGATGAAAACGGACATGTGGGCGTTGGAACAGGAAAAGCAGCCGAAATACCCGATGCAATCCGTAAAGGTATAGAAGATGCGAAGAAGAATCTTATGAAGGTTCCTTTGGTTGGAACAACAATTCCTCACGAAGCCATAGGCGTATACGGGGCAGGCAAGGTATTGCTCAAACCGGCTGAAGAGGGAACCGGTGTTATTGCCGGAGGACCTGTACGTGCAGTTCTTGAGCTTGCAGGTATTCGTGATATCCGTACGAAATCCCTGGGTTCGAACAATCCTACCAACATGGTTCGTGCTACCATGGAGGGGCTTTCTCAGCTTCGTACCGCTGAGGAATACGCCAGGTTGAGAGGAAAAACCGTCGAAGAAATCTTGGGATAGGAGGCTTTTCCATGGCTAATTTGAAAATAACACTTGTAAGGAGTACTATAAGATCGAAGAAGGATCAGAAGGCCACCGTTGAGGCTCTTGGCCTTCGTAAAGTTGGAAGCTCCGTAGTACAAAAGGACAGTCCACCGATACGCGGAATGATTAAAAAAGTAGAACATCTGGTTGAAGTGGAAGAAATATAGGGAGGTGAAAACCCATGACTTTGTCTGAATTAAAACCCGGTGCACCTAAAAAACTTCCGAAGAGAAAGGGAAGAGGGCCTGGCTCAGGGAATGGCAAAACAGCCGGAAGAGGGCATAAAGGGCAGAACTCGCGTTCAGGCGGCGGTGTAAGACCCGGCTTTGAAGGCGGTCAGATGCCTCTTTACAGGCGAGTACCCAAGAGGGGCTTCAATAATATATTTGCGAAAACATACACCGAAGTCAAGCTGTCAGACCTTGACAGGTTTGAAGACGGAACTGTGGTTAATGCTGAACTTTTACTGGATAAAGGAGTCATAAAGAAAATAAATGACGGTATTGTAGTGTTGGGTTCCGGAGAGATAAACAGGAAACTGACCATGCAGGCCGCCAGATTTACAAAAACAGCTCAGCAGAAGATTGAAGCTGCAGGAGGAAAGGTAGAGGTGGTATAATATGGCGAATAACATGGTAGCATCCATCAGGAATGCATGGAGAATTCCTGATCTTCGAAAGAAGATGCTGATGACGGTATTGATGCTGTTGATTTACAGACTTGGCGCACATATTCCGGTTCCCGGATTAAGTGCAACAGCATTGAGAGAACTGGCTGAGGGCGGAAGCTCACTGTTTGGTTTTATCAACATTATTTCCGGTGGAGCTTTCAGTAATGCAAGTATTTTTGCCATGTCTATTCAACCATATATTACAGCCTCTATTATAATTCAGCTGCTAACCATTGCCATACCGAAACTGGAACAGCTCGCCAAGGAAGGTGAGCATGGAAGAAAGATACTGGCCCAGTGGACACGTTATGCTACCGTAATTTTAGGGTTTATACAGGCTGCAGCTACGTATACGGGTATCAAGGCTGCTGTTATAAACAGAAATGTCTGGTCATTCATTACAATAACCCTTACCTTCACGGCCGGTACGGCATTCCTGATGTGGCTGGGTGAACAGATTACCGAATACGGTATCGGAAACGGAATTTCGCTTTTGATTTTTGCAGGTATTGTAAGCAGAGGACCTGCCCTGGTGAATATATTATACCAGTATGTCGTTTCAGGACAACTTGGACAGGGAGCTGTCGGTTACATTGTTCTTGCTCTTATAATCCTGGTAGCTTTGGCAATGATCGCCCTGGTTGTTTATGTCCAGGAAGCTGAGAGAAGAATTCCCGTCCAGTACGCAAAGAGAGTGGTTGGACGGAAAATGTACGGCGGACAGAGCACACATATACCCATTAAAGTTAATCTTGCGGGTGTAATGCCAATCATCTTTGCAATGTCGATTATGACATTTCCGCCTACAATCATTAACCTTATATGGGGTACCAGGGAAACAGGCCCGTTCCTGACTTACCTTAAGGAAATTGATAAAAAACCGTGGTTTACGGTTGCATATGCTCTTCTGGTTATGTTCTTTACATTTTTCTACACAATGATTGCGTTCAACCCGATAGAGCTTGCAAACAACATCAAGAAAAACGGCGGTTTTGTTCCGGGAATAAGACCGGGCAAACCTACAGCAGACTACATTGCCAAGGTATTAAACCGTGTGACATGGTTCGGAGCATTTTTCCTTGCTCTGATCACCATACTGCCAAGCCTCCTTCAGACCTTTACGAAAATCACGGGTGTATGGTTTGGAGGAACTTCACTGCTGATCATGGTCAGCGTGGCAATGGAAACAGTCAGACAGATAGAATCGCAGCTTATGATGAGACATTACAAGGGATTCCTTGACTAAACCATGGATTGAACTGATGTGGAAAGTGAGAAACCTTTTCTCACCTTCCACATTTAACCTGGCATATAGAAGGTGCGGAAGACATGAGACTTATTCTTTTGGGAGCTCCTGGTGCAGGCAAGGGCACGCAGGCGGTAAATTTATCGAAGAGGCTGAATATACCTCATATTTCAACCGGGGATATTTTCCGGGCAAACATAAAAGAAGGTACCGAACTGGGCAGAAAAGTAAAGCAGATCATTGATCAGGGGATGCTGGTGCCCGATGATTTGACAGTCAGTATAGTGAAGGACAGACTAAAAAAAGATGATTGCAAAAACGGTTTTCTGCTGGACGGTTTTCCGCGTACCATTCCCCAGGCCGTGCAGTTGGATGAGGTATTAAGGGAAATGGGTGCGGAGCTGGATGCGGTAATAAATCTCAATGTACCTGACGAGGTTATTGTCAGAAGAATGGCAGGGCGCAGGGTGTGCAAAGGGTGTGGAATGTCCTACCACATTGTTTCAAACCCGCCGAAGTCCGAAGGATTATGTGACGTATGCGGCGAAGAACTGAAAATCCGTGATGACGATAAGGAACAGACGGTACTGGAAAGACTTAAGGCATATTACGAGAAAACAGAGCCGCTGGTAGAATATTACGAAAAAAAAGGTTTGCTGCTACATTTTGACGGCACGAAGGATATAACTGAGACCACCGAAGAAATAATGGATAAATTGTTAAAAGAGTAGGCGGTTTTAATGATAGTAATAAAATCACAAAGAGAGCTTGACCTTATGCGTAAGGCCGGCTATATAGTTGCAATGGCTCACCGGAGAATAGAGGAACTGATAGCTCCCGGGATAACAACAAGAGAGCTTGACAAGGCAGCAGAGGAAGTCATTTTGAAGGCAGGCGGTTTTCCTTCTTTTAAAGGTGTGCCAAACCCGTACGGCGGTATTGATTTTCCGGCAAGCATATGTGCATCGGTTAATCACGAAGTCATTCACGGAATACCAAATGATATACCTTTGAAAGAAGGAGACATTGTAAGTATAGATATCGGTGCCATATTTGAAGGTTATCACGGGGATGCTGCAAGGACCTATGAAGTAGGCACCGTGTCACCCGAGGCAAAAAGGCTTATTGAAGTTACAAGGGAGAGTTTCTTCAAGGGTATCGAAATGGCCAGGGAAGGCATGAGAATACGTGACATATCAAGGGCCATTCAGCAGTATGTCGAAGGAAACGGATATTCGCTGGTCCGGGATTTTGTGGGCCACGGTATCGGCACTGAGATGCATGAAGAACCGCAGGTTCCGAATTTTGTGACACGTGAGAGAGGGCCAAGACTTCAGAAAGGTATGACGCTGGCTATTGAACCGATGGTAAACGAAGGCCACTGGGAGGTTGAGTTGCTGAAAAACAAGTGGACAGTGGTTACCAGTGATCGAAAATTGTCGGCTCATTACGAAAACACCATTGTTGTTACAGAAAACGAGCCCGAGATACTTACCGCGGGGTAGAAAATTTCATTAAGAGCTTGAAAAATAGCCTGACTTACTTTAAAATAAAATAGTTAAGCCTTTAAAAGGATGATTGTAATGGAATGGTCGAATCCTGTAATCGGCAGGGTCGCATATTCGAGAGCGGGCAGGGATAAAGGAAGACTGTTCATTGTTATAGGCGTAGTGGACGAAGATTTTGTGCTGATTAGCGACGGGGATTTACGCCCTGTTGAAAAACCGAAAAAGAAAAGAATTAAGCATTTAAAATATACGGATTTAATGGCTGAAGACATTGTGGAAATTTTAAGGAACGGCAAAACGCCTTTAAACGCGGACATTCAAAAAGCCATTGGCAGAATTCGAAATCTTTTACAGGCTATATAGAAGAAGGAGGGTTTTTGCTTGTCAAAAGAAGATGTAATTGAGGTTGAAGGTAGAGTTATAGAAGCAATGCCTAATGCAATGTTCAGAGTTGAACTTGAAAACGGCCATAAAATCCTAGCTCATATTTCAGGAAAACTGAGAATGCATTATATCAGGATTTTACCCGGTGATAAGGTCACAGTGGAGATGTCGCCATACGACCTTACCCGAGGACGTATAACCTGGAGAGGAAAATAAAATAAACATTTTAGCACAGCGATGACGGGAGGGTCGGAAATGAAAGTAAAACCTTCAGTAAAGAAAATATGCGAAAAGTGCAGAATTATACGCAGAAAAGGCAGAATAAGGGTAATCTGTGACAACCCGAAGCACAAACAGCGCCAGGGTTAAGTTTAATATGTTTTTGCCGTAAGAGCGGAAAAATAAACCATACATGGTTCCGGGGCTTCCGGAACCGGAAAGAAAACAAGGGTTTCTTCGGCGCGGCTGAAACAAATGCAAATTTGTTGCCGGGAACCTTTAACATAGATAAATTTGTCATATTGATTAATTAAACGTTAAAATAATATAATCACTGAAAACCTTGCAGAACATGCAAGGTACATGAAAAAAACCGGAAATGAAAAAAAGGTCATAAAAAGTGATTACTTTCGGAGGTGTAAGACATTGGCTCGTATTGCAGGTGTTGATCTGCCAAGAGAAAAAAGAGTTGAAATAGGGCTGACCTATATATTCGGCATAGGCAGAACCCGTTCAAAGCAGATACTGGAAAAGACAGGTATAAATCCCGATACCCGCGTTAGAGATTTGACTGATGATGAGATCAGCAAGCTCAGGGAGACTATTGAAAAGGAATATGTCGTTGAGGGAGATCTCAGAAGGGATATAGCTTTAAACATTAAACGTCTGATGGAAATCGGATGTTACCGCGGAAGAAGACACAGGATGGGATTACCGGTGCGTGGTCAGAGGACAAAAACCAACGCAAGAACCAGAAAAGGCCCTAAGAAAACAGTGGCCAACAAGAAGAAGTAACAGGAGGTTGGTAGTTAAATGGCAGCTAAGGTTGTTCGTAGATCAAGAAAGAAAAGAGAGAAGAAGAATATTGAGCGTGGATGCGCACATATCCATTCCTCTTTTAATAATACCATTGTAACAATTACTGATGTACAGGGGAATGCAGTTTCATGGGCAAGCGCAGGCGGACTGGGCTTCAGAGGCTCGAAAAAGAGCACGCCTTTCGCAGCACAGCAAGCAGCTGAAACAGCCGCAAAGGCAGCTATGGAGCATGGAATGAAGACCGTTTCGGTATATGTCAAGGGACCCGGTTCAGGCCGCGAGGCTGCTATACGTGCACTGCAGGCTGCAGGCCTTGAGGTTAACATGATTAAGGATGTTACACCCATCCCTCATAATGGTTGCAGGCCTCCCAAGAGAAGAAGAGTTTAATTCCTTGCTGATTATATTTTCTTATGTAATTTGGAATGGAAATAACATATATTGGCGATAATCTTGTAAACGTACAGGCCCATATATATATTATTATGCAGTTGAGATATAAATATTAAGCATTATGACTGAATTCGGGCCGAACTAACAGTGATTTGATTATTATCGGAGGTGTAAATACAAATGGCAAGATATACGGGTGCATCTTGTAAACTTTGCCGCAGGGAAGGCCAGAAACTTTTCCTCAAGGGCGAAAGATGCTATTCCAATAAATGCTCGGTAGACAGAAGGCCTTATGCGCCTGGCATGCACGGGCAGCAGAGAAAGAAATTATCCGAATATGGTATTCAGCTTCGTGAAAAGCAGAAAGCAAAGCGTTTTTACGGAGTTCTCGAAAGCCAGTTCAGAAAATACTATGAAATGGCAATCCGTAAGAAGGGGATTACCGGTGAAATTTTGCTTCAGATTCTTGAGAGCCGTCTGGATAACGTAGTGTACAGGCTTGGTTTCGGTACCTCAAGGGATGAAGCTCGTCAGTTGGTTACTCACGGCCACTTCCTGGTTAACGGAAGAAGAGTAAACATTCCTTCATATCTCGTTAAAGAAGGCGATGTAATAGAGGTGGCCGAAAAGAGCAGGAAACTTGAACGCTTCAAGGAAATACTTGACATCACCGGAGGCAAGGTTGTGCCGAAGTGGCTTGAGGTAGACCAGGAGAACATGAAGGGCAGGGTTATTTCCTTACCTGAAAGAGAAGACATTGATCTGCCGATTCAGGAACACCTCATCGTCGAATTGTACTCGAAGTAACCGATACAGCCTCACACAGTATGCAACTGAATTCACGGTTGCCCTCGTATCGTGGTTTTGCATTACGAATGCAGGCCGCTTGATAATCAAAGTAACAGGGAGGGTCCTGGAATGATAGAAATTGAAAAGCCAAGAATTGAATGTGTTGAGATGGCAGATGACTTCACCTATGGGAAGTTTGTTATTGAACCTCTCGAAAGAGGATACGGGATTACTTTGGGGAATTCCCTGAGGCGTGTATTATTATCTTCTCTTCCGGGAGCTGCGGTCACTTCAATAAAGATAGACGGCGTGCTGCACGAGTTTTCAACCATTCCCGGTGTTGTTGAAGATGTAACCGAAATTATACTGAACATTAAGGAACTTTCGCTGAAAGTTCATTCAGAGGGACAAAAGGTTGTTTATATCGACTATGAAGGTGACGGCGAAATAAAAGCAGGAGATATCAAGACAGACGCAGACGTGGAAATTCTGAACCCGGACCTTCACATAGCAACAATAAGCGGGAATCATCGCTTATACATGGAATTGATGGTGGACACCGGACGCGGGTATGTACCTGCTGAAAAGAACAAGAAACCGAACCAGCCAATAGGTATTATTCCCATTGATTCCATTTATACACCTGTCAAGAAGGTAAACTACACGGTGGAAGATACCCGTGTGGGGCAGGTAACCGACTATGACAAGCTTACCATAGAAGTGTGGACAAACGGAAGCATCCAGCCGGATGAAGCAATCAGTCTTGGCGCAAAAATACTGAGCGAACACTTAAACCTGTTCATTAACCTGACCGAACATGCAAAAGATGCCGAGATAATGGTGGAAAAGGAAGAGACAAAGAAGGAAAAAGTGCTCGAGATGACCATCGAGGAACTGGATCTTTCGGTACGTTCATACAACTGTCTGAAGAGAGCAGGAATCAATACTGTTGAAGAACTTATTAGCAAGACGGCAGAAGACATGATGAAAGTAAGAAACCTGGGGCGTAAGTCTCTTGAAGAGGTTGTTTCAAAACTTGAAGCCCTGGGATTGTCTTTGGCCCCGTCTGAAGACGCTTAACAAAAACCATAAGGAGGGAACCCAAAATGGCTTGGCAAAGAAAACTGGGAAGGCCGACCGATCAGAGAAAAGCTATGCTGAGAAGTCTGGTAACTTCACTGATTCAATATGGAAGAATTGAAACAACGGAAGCAAGGGCCAAAGAAGTTGCGCCTATTGCAGACAGGTTGATTGCGCTGGCTGTGAAGGAGTGCGATAATTTTACCACAAAGCAGACAAAAATAAGTGCACCGGTACTTGACAGCAAGGGCAAGAAAATGACTGTTTCAAAGAAATCAAAGAATGACAGAAGCTACGAAGTTGTTGAAAGAGAAGAAAAGACTGAAATGAAACCGGTAGACAGTCCTTCACGGCTCCATGCAAGAAGAATTATTATTTCCTGGCTATACAGGGTCAAGGATGAGAATAGCAAGAACATAAATCTCGCAAACAAGCTGATGGACGAGATTGCCCCCCGCTACAAGGAAAAGAACAGAACAAGCGGATTCACGAGGATGTACAAGATAGGGCAACGAAGGGGAGACGGGGCAAACATGGTGATACTGGAACTGGTAAAAGAATAAACATGGAGGGGAGAGCGGAGAAGTTCGTTCTCCTTTGTTTTAGGAAGAACTTTTATGTCTGCAGCAAGGCTTATGAATAAGCCTGTTTGCTTTTGTTCAGCAAAAATGTCTTTGGAGTATCGCAGATGAAAGCAATTGATGTTAAGGACCTGGAATATGTATATATGGCCCGCGGCGACAGTGAACCTGCCCGGGCGTTAAACAATATATCTTTTTCGGTTGACGAAGGCGAATTTGTTGCCGTTGTGGGTAGGAACGGATCGGGTAAATCCACCCTTGCAAGACACTTAAACGGTCTTTTGCTTCCTGCTTCAGGCACTGTTTGTATCTTCGGGAAATTCACACATGCGGAAGATTTAATCTGGGAAATACGGAGCCAGCTTGGAATGGTGTTTCAGAACCCGGATAACCAGCTTGTAGCCACTACCGTGGAAGAGGATGTAGCTTTCGGACCCGAAAATCTTGGAGTACCACCTGCAGAAATACGCAAACGCGTGGACGAATCCCTCGAAAAGGTGAACATGTTGAAATATATAAGCCACTCACCCTATATGCTTTCGGGAGGACAGAAGCAAAGGGTGGCGATAGCAGGGGTTCTTGCCATGAACCCGAAGTGTCTTGTGCTTGACGAGGCTACTTCAATGCTTGATCCGACAGGCCGCCGGGATGTAATGAATATACTCAAAAAACTCAATAAAGAAGACCGGATTACCATTGTCCTGATAACCCATCATATGGATGAAGCCGCACAGGTCGACAGGGTTTTGGTAATCGACAATGGAAGGCTTTTGCTTGATGGCACTCCAAGAAGCGTTTTTTCAAACACCGAAATTCTGAAAAAAGCAGGTATCGACATACCCCAGGTTTCTTATTTCTACATTAATGCAGTCAATGAAGGGCTTATAGAGGGCGGGCATATGCCTGTGCACATTGATGAGGCGAAGGAGCTCTTTTCCAGGTGCAGTTTTTCTGCCGGTGAGAGCTTAATATCGCCTGAAGGCCCTGCCAGCGAAGCTGAAAAAGAGAAAGTTATTGAAATAAGAAATCTTTCATTCATATATATGCCGGGTACACCCTATGAAAAGCAGGCTCTTAAGGATGTTTCCCTTGATGTGTACAGGGGGGAGATACTGGGGATTATAGGGCACACCGGTTCGGGTAAGTCTACGCTTATCCAGCATTTAAACGGCCTGCTGACGCCTACCGAAGGAAGCATAAGTGTTTCGGGCATTGCCCCGAAGGGAAAGGCACTGAAAGAGTTAAGACGGAAAGTGGGCCTGATTTTCCAGAACCCTGAAGATCAGCTGTTTGAAGAAACGGTTGGTAAGGACATTGCCTTTGGGCTTAAAAAAATGGGTGTTCCGGAGGCAGAAACAGAGAAGCGTGTGCTTGAGGCTGCCGAGATCACAGGATTACCCGAGGATGTCCTTGAAAGATCTCCTTTTGAGCTTTCAGGAGGCCAGAAAAGAAGGGTTGCCATTGCCGGTGTAATTGCAATGAATCCCGAGATCCTGGTTCTTGATGAGCCCACTGCAGGCCTTGATCCGGCGGGCAGCAGGGAAATATTCAAATTCCTTCTGAAGCTCAGGGAAGAGAAAAATACTACGATAATAATTGTTTCACACACAATGGAGCATATCGCCAATTACTGCGACCGTGTGGCGGTAATGGACCATGGTGAGCTGGTTCTGACGGGCAGCACGAGGGAAGTGTTTTCAAACAGGGAGCTTCTTGCTAAAACAGGCCTGGATGTACCGCAGATAACCGAACTGTTCTATTACCTTGCCGGGATAAATCCCTGTGTCAGAAAGGATATTCTGACAGTGGAAGAGGGAATCGCCGAACTGAAAAGATTGCTGAAAAAATAAACCGTTTATGGATTAATGTATTTTGGATAATTATATTATCAGGGACATAAAGTCTGAGGGGGAATTATGCTAAAAAACATTACCATGGGTCAGTATATCCCGGGAAATTCGGTATTGCACCGGGCAGACCCGAGAACTAAAATAATCTGGACCATTGTTTTGATTATCGGGCTTTTTGCTGCAAACAACATATATGGTTATGTCATGATGGTCGCACTGGTCGGGATTATACTCATTATATCCGAGGTTCCCGTAAGATTCACACTGAGGGGCATTAAACCGCTGTTGCTTATTCTTGCAATAACTTCCGTAATAAATATTTTTGCCTATCCGGGAAATACCGTACTTATTTCCCTTGGTTCCATAAAAATTACCCTTGAAGGGATATTTCAGGCTGTTGTAATTGCTGTAAGGCTTTCTCTTATGGTTACCATAGGATCGGTTCTTACTCTTACCACAACACCGATTGCACTGACCGACGGCATGGAAAAACTATTGTCACCACTGAAAAAAATCAGGGTTCCTGTTCATGAAATGTCAATGATGATGTCAATTGCACTGCGTTTTATTCCGACATTATTAGAAGAGACCGACAGAATTATCAAGGCACAGTCATCAAGAGGAGCTGACTTTGATACAGGTAACTTTATAGAAAAGGCTAAGAGTTTCATACCTGTTCTGATACCGCTTTTTGTCAGCGCCTTTAAAAGGGCTGAAGAGCTTGCAACGGCAATGGAATCAAGGTGCTATCGCGGTGATATCGGGCGCACAAGACTGAAAGAACTGACCTTTACAAGGGTTGACAGAAACATTAGCATATTATTGATTTTGTTTTTTGCCCTTTTTATAGTTTCGACATTTTTCATTTAGAGCATTTTGACGGGACTTTACAGCTTCCAATCCTACACCCTGGCTACTGTTTAATCGGGCTGAAAACCATGCAGTCCTGCGATGAATCTTCATAATTCCGTGCAATAATTTTTACAGGTCGGGAAATACCGGCCACAAGCCTGCTGCAGTCAGCAGGTACACCTGCAAAATGTGGAGTATGGCAGTGAATTCTGTTATAATAAATAATAATGTAACATATTGTGGCAATTATTAACTCTAAAGGCGAATAGTGGTATGAAAAGGATTATATTGTATGTAAAGTTCTGTATAGCGTGGTTTATTGATTTCATGAAGGATGGCAAATCCCTGAAGCATTCTCTGAACCTTGCTCTTGTATACGAGAGAATGGGCAGGGTTTTTCATGCTGCAAGAATTTATTACAGGAACATAAAAATGTATCCCGATGATCCGAGAGCATACTACGGTATTGCAATCCTGTACGACAATAAAAAACGGTACCGGGAGGCTGTCGACTGGTTTAAGAAGGCCATTGATATCAATCCCGATTTCGTACCGGCATGGTTCTTTATGGCGGGTTCGCTGTATGAGCTTGGAGAGAAACATGCAGCTTTAGACTGTTATAAGAAGGTAATAAGCCTGAATCCTTCAAACTTCTGGGCTCACAATAATGCAGGCTCGATTTGCGAAGAACTGAACATGAATACCGAAGCATTGCAGTACTTCAGAAAGGCACTCGAGATTATACCCGGCCACCACAAGGTATTATTCAACATGGGTGTGGTATTTGCCAAGATGGGGTATGAGCTGAAGGCACAGGAATGCTATTGGGAATCCATAAGAGGGTACAACAGGTATCCTTACAGTTTCCTTAATCTTTCCCTTTTATACAAGGAAGAAAAAGAACTGGACAGGGCTATTATAGTCATCAGCGAAGGAATCCGCTGCAATCCCGGGGCGCCCTTCCTGTACTATAACCGTGCATGTTTCCTGGCAATGGCGGGAAATATAGAAGAAGCATTTCTTGACGTTGTACGGGCGGCCAAACTGAATCCGGAGTTTTTAAACTATGCCGAGAACGATGAGGATCTTGAAGACGTAAGGAAACATCCGGGGTACCAGGCACTGAAAAAATACTTGCAGAACAGGGAGAACACCAATGCATGAACATTATTACAGTGAGAAACCTACTTCTGAAATCAGGGAAAAGGCGTTCAGAGAAACATACAACAACAAAACCCTTGAGTTTGTTTCGGTGAGCGGTGTATTCGCATTTGAAAACCGTATTGACAAGGCATCACGTCTTCTGATTGAAACCTTCAGGCCCCATGGACATACAGTACTGGATATGGGTTGCGGCTACGGGGCTATAGGACTGTTTTTGAAAGCTTTATACCCCCAGCTGATTGTGACACTGACCGACATAAATGAACGGGCGGTATTGTATGCGCGGAAAAACGCTGAAAGGAACAATCTCTGGGTTAAAGTTTTCAGGGGCGATCTGTATGAAAGTGTCGGCGACAGCTGTTTTGACGATATAGTAACAAACCCGCCTGTCACAGCCGGCAAAAAGGTTGTTACCCGGCTTATACAGGAAGCCGCGGAACACCTGAATAACGGCGGCGCTTTCTGGCTTGTTGCCTTTCACAACAAGGGCGGATCGACATACAGGAAGATAATGGAAGATACTTTCGGCAAAGTTGAAGATGTAAAGAAACAGGGTGGAATCAGGGTATACCGTTCATATCTCAGGAAGGATTAACAGGCTTTTAAAACAGGATTTTTTCATGAAACGGTTGGTCATAGGATTTGCTTGCAGCTCACCCGTGTTGTTTTTCCTGAACATGGCTGTTTAGTTGTTACTATTAAGGGTAAATACGGTTAATATTACGATATAAGCTGAATATGCTAATTTATACACTAAAAGCCCGTACAAACGTATAGGAGAAAAGGTATGTTGCTTTTTGGTATTGTAATTGATGATGAAGTTACACGGAATAAAATTGAGGAAATATACAGAGTGTACCGGAATCTTTTATTCTACACTGCTTACTGCATTTTGAAGGATTACCACGAAGCAGAGGATGTGGTACATACTGCAATAATCAAGCTGTGCAGCCACATTGACAAGATTGATGATATTGAGTGTAACAAAACGAAAGCCTTTCTTGTTATTATAGTTAGAAACATTGCTATCAATGTTTACAATAAAAAAAGGAGATTAACCGATATTCACATGGAAAAGCTGGTGGATCTGAACGATAATTACATAAACCCGGAAGAATACATGCTGAAAATAGAAAATGCCGAATGGGTTGCACGGAAACTGGCGCAGATAAACTCGGAATATGCGGATATTCTGGTTCTGAGGTATACATATCAGTTTTCTATTGAAGAAATAGCCTATTTATTGAATACAACCGAAGGCAATGTCAGGGTGAAATTGCATCGTGCCCGGAAAGCTCTGCACGATATTATGAAGGGTGAGTATTATGAACAGACAGCAGAATAGAAAAAATGAAAAACAGAATAAACTGTTGTCTGCGTTTTACGACTACATTGGGGAATACCATATCGACAATATCTGTGCAGACATGGAAAGCCGAAAGGACGCAATAGACAGTACAGAGGTCCCGCAAAGCCTTGATGCATGGTTTGAACAGTATGTGAGAGGTATCAGGAGAAAAGAATTCAGGAGGAGATTTGCGGGAAAAGTGAAGATTTTTTCTTCACGGGCTGCTGTTGTTCTTGTGGTGCTGCTTTTTTCATTTGTCACGCTTTCACTCAGCGTAGATGCCATCAGAACGCAGATATTTAATTTGTTATCCACCGATTTTCAAAAGTATTCAAGTGTCAGGATTGAAGATGGACAGACCAGTAATGTAAAAATTGAGTGGGAGTATTACTATTTCCCGACATATGTACCCGAAGGTTTTTATATAGAAACAGTAAAAGGAACCGGTTCTGTAAAAACAATTTGGTTTGTTAACGGAAGCAATGAACATATAGTTTTTGCCCAGGCTCCGAACGGAGTTGACTTTAACCTGGATATTGAAGACGGAACGAAGAAGGAAGTAGTAATAAAAGACAGAAAGGCTGTTTTTGTTGAAAAGGATAAGAAGAACTTTTTAATTTGGAACAATGAAGAGTATAGCTTTTCCTTAATATCAACCATGGATGAAGAGATATTGCAGTTTATTGCAGAAAGTTTGGAGAAAAAATAAAAAATTTAAAAAATAGTGTAACAAAATATCACCTTCGTTTGTTTAATATGCGGAGGTGGAAAAAATGAAAAAATCGTTTAAATTAATTCTGATTGTTTGCCTTATTTTATCTACGGTTATTGCACCATCCTTTGCACTACATACAGATGTGGCTACTGAAAGTAAAGACATGCATGCTATGTTTGACTATATAAATATAATGGGACTTTATTTCGACATCAGCACTTGGGGTAAAGCTGAATGCGATGTTATTGTGACTGCTTTAGACGCTGAAGCCATAGGAATAGAAGTCGAGCTTCAGCAATATGACAGCAAGAACTACAGGTGGAAAACAATAAAAAGCTGGTCAAATTATGAAGAAGGCATTACCTCCGGAGCAGGAGGGACATATTGGATACTAAAAGGATACTTATACCGTTGTATTGGAAGATGTGATATATATGTTGGCGGCAAAATTGTTGAAGAGCACGAAATGATCAGCAAATGCAAATATTATGATTAATATGAAAGGTTAAAAAAATAATATTTCCCTAAGGCTTAAGTGTTAGTCTACCCCCCCCTAACAGTTAAGTATAAATCTTTAAAGGTGCTCACAGGTCAAAAATTTTATACCGTGAGCGTCTTTTCTTTATCCCCGAAGAGGCGGAAAAGCTATAATAAAAAGCAACAGCGAAGAAGTATCCGCGGATTCCGCATATTATTCTGTCTTATGAACCAATAACCCTTCAGGCCGTTGAGGGAAAATTCCAGGACAGTCTTTCTGAATTATAAATATATGAATAAAGTGCTTGCTTTTTGGGTAATATGTTTTATAATATTAATGCAAATGCAAAGCATTTGCATTAATATTGGAGGTAAAATGAATGTTTGCCAGGGAACAAACACTGACAGAAAACATGGAATTTACAGACGAAAGAATTGAGTGCTGCAAAACCAAAAAGAAATATAAGAATCTTTTTGCTGCTTTTTTGCCTGTACTGTTGGTTCTCTTTCTTCTTACTTCCTGCGGTTCAGTGGATGTGAAGAACGAAGACGGCAAAATCACTGTTTATACCAGTTTTTATACAATGTACGACTTTGCACTGAAAATAGGCGGCGACAAGGTAAATGTTGTCAATATGATTCCGCCCGGGATGGAACCCCATGACTGGGAGCCAAGCCCGAAGGATATTGCCGGCCTGTCGGAGGCAGACCTGTTTATATACAGCGGAGCAGGCATGGAAGGCTGGGTGGGGAAAGTACTTGAATCAATAAAAAATGATAATCTTATTGCCGTGGAAACGTCAAAAGAAATCACCCTTGAAAGCGCAGACCATGCCCACGGATCACATGACGGAGACACAGGGCACAAAACCGGGCATTCCCACGTCCACGAACATGATCCGCATGTCTGGCTTAATCCGATGAATGCCAAATTACAGATGAAAGCCATTAAAGACGCACTGATCCGGGTAGACGCGGAAAACAGCCGTTATTACGAGGAAAACTACGAGTATTATGCAGGAAAACTTGATGAACTGGATAAAAAATACAGGGAAGCGGCAGCGTCGTTTTCAAGGAAGGAAATAGTCGTTTCACACGCGGCTTATGGATACCTGTGCAGCGCATACGGCCTGAAGCAGGTTGCACTTGAAGGCATTGCAGGCAGTTCTGAGCCTGATGCCGCAAGAATGGCTGAGATTACGAAATATGTCAGGGACAACGATATCAGGGTTATATTTTACGACGGAATTTCCAGTTCAAAGGTTGCAGAAGCAATTGCCCGGGAAACAGGAGCTAAAACTGAAATTTTGAGCCCGCTTGAGGGAATCGGTGCCAGGGACCTTGAAGAGGGAAAAGACTATTTCGCAATTATGGAACAGAACCTGAAAGTTCTGACCGATGCTTTGAAATAGGGGGGAGAGCTGTTGGGTATTCTGGAAGTTCAGAACCTGTCCTTTGCCTACCAGGGGAATTTGATTCTGAAAGATGTGAATTTTACAATCAACAAAGGTGATTTTGCCGGCATCATAGGTCCGAACGGTTCAGGAAAAAGCACCCTTATTAAGCTGATGCTGAAAATTCTTACCCCGGAAAAGGGACAAATAAAAATAATGGGTGAAGATATTAAAAAGTTCAGCGGGTGGTCGAAAATAGGGTATATTTCCCAGAAAGCGAACAGTTTTAATACAGGTTTTCCCGCCACGGTAAAGGAAATTGTCGGAATCAGCCTTTTGGCCAATAACGGGATTTTCAGAAGAAAACCGGCAGACTATGAACAGAAGGTTTACGACGCTTTGAAGAAGGTTGGGATGCAGGATTACGGGAACGCGCTGATAGGCAGGCTTTCAGGAGGACAGCAGCAAAGGGTTTTTATTGCCCGGGTATTAGTCACAGAGCCTGAAATCATGTTCCTTGACGAGCCTACTGCAGGAATTGACGCGAAATCGGAAGAAGCCCTGTATTGCCTCCTGGCAAGGCTTAACGAAGAGCTGGGCATTACAATAATAATGGTGACCCATGACATCGGCGCAATCACGGTACATGCAAACAAGCTGATATGCCTCGGAGAAAAAGGAGTTACAGTGCACGATACCGGCGAGGCTGCGGCAGACGAGTTTTTTTCTGAAATATACGGATACAGCGTTCAGGTTCACAGCCACGGATGCCGGAACTGTGATCACGCAAAGCAAGCGAGGTGTAAGGATGCCTGAAATATTTCAGTATGAATTCATGATCAATGCTTTTATCGTAGGTATTTTAACCGCAGTTATAATTCCGTGCATAGGTGTGGTTGTTGTTTTAAGGCGCCTGTCGATAATGGGGGATGCGTTGTCCCATGTATCGCTCGCCGGGGTGGCTGCAGGGCTGGTTTTCGGAATTAACCCGGTACTCAGCGCGGTCATCTTTGCAGTGGCTGCATCCCTGGGGGTCGAAAAAATCCGCAGCGCAATATCCAGGTTCGGGGAAATATCAACAGCGGTTATAATGTCGGTTGGTATCGGCCTTGCAGGGATATTGTCAGGGTTTGTGACAAGCGCAAATTTCAACAGCTTCCTGTTCGGCAGCCTTGTAGCAATAAGTCCGTTTGAAAAGTACCTGGTAATGGTTCTTTCAATTGTTGTATTAGCCGTATTTCTGCTGCTTTACAGGGCTTTGTTCTATATTACCTTTGATGAAGAGTCGGCAAGGCTTGCAGGCATACCTGTACGGCTTGTTACCATTGTTTTCACTGTTCTTACCGCTGTGACGATATCAATATCTTCACGGGTTGTGGGGACTCTTGTGGTTTCTTCAATGATGGTACTTCCCGTTGCGGTTTCATTGCAGCTGGCAAAAAGCTATAAACAGACAGTTGTCTTTTCGGTTCTATCCTCGGTATTTTTTGTTGTAACCGGGCTGTTTCTTTCATATTATCTTAACTTGAAGCCGGGAGGCACAATCGTTCTGACAGGTGTTGCGTCGCTGGCAGTCACGCTGCTGGTGAAAAGTTCAGCGGGAAGATTAAAGAGAAGGGCTTGATTTAAGGAGAGGGTTGAATTGCAGGAAAAGGATATATACCGCAATATTCTGCAGCAGAAAGGGCTGAAGGTTACCGAGGTCAGGATGAATGCCCTTAAAATACTTGATGATGCAGAAATTCCAATGACCGTTGAGGAGGTATTTAACGGTTTAAGGAGTATGCTGTCCACCGTAAACCTGTCAACGGTATACAGGACTATGGAAGCCTTTTTGAAAAAGGGGCTGATTGAGAAAACCACGCTGCTGGATGACAATAAATTCCGGTACGAGTACAAGAGGGTGGAGCATAAGCATCATCTTGTGTGTATCGGCTGCAACAGGATGGTAGCCATAGAAGACTGCCCGATAGACGACAATTATGCAAAAGCAATGTGCAGCAGACAGGGTTTTGAACTGACGGGGCACAGGCTTGAAATATACGGCTTATGCCCGGATTGCAAATAAATGGCATATACAAAACGGCATTCAAATGATACAATTTACAGTATGTATTTCAACTGCTTTAAAAAATCCGATAAAACAAAAGAGGACTTAATGCTGGTGTACATAATAATGTCATGGGCAGCTGCTGCTGTATGGATGCTTGTTATTTTTGCATTTTCCGCACAGGCTGCAGAACAATCCAGCCGGTTAAGCGCGGGAGTTACCGAGGTTGTTGTAAAAACGGTGGAAAAGGTAGCTCCAAAAGCTGAAATAAATGTGCACAGCCTGAACCATATAATAAGAAAAAACGCCCATTTCTTTCTTTATATGATATTAGGGCTTTTAGTCATGAACGCATTCAGAAGATGCGGAAATACCGTGAAGAAAAGCCTGGTATTATCCTTTCTTGTCTGTGTTCTTTATGCGGTATCTGATGAAATACACCAGTTATACGTTCCCGGGCGCGGTGCACAGATGACCGATGTTATTATCGACAGCCTTGGAGCAGTCACAGGCCTTTTATTTTATTGGCTTGCAGGGCTTGTCTGTACAGGGCGCCGGGAAAAGAAAGCATCATAATACACGGGTCATTCCCTGAACAGGGTTAGTTTTATTTTTCTGTTTCTTACAAAATATCTCCATTGCCTCATCAGGTACGGCATTAAGTAATAGTCCACGCCGAAGGATTTTCCCGCATCCTGGAACATGGCTATCTGGGCAGGGATTAACCAGTATGTTTCCGGGTACATTCCCGTGGATAACAGGAAGTTAATATTCATTCCAAGCCCAGCAACTGCGGCGGGAATGGTTAATGTTCCGGTAATAAATGCAAGCCCCAGGCCTATTTCGGCTATAACTATCATGTACTGGAAAAACATCGGGTACTGGAGAATGATGTTTTCAACAATCCATTCGTACCATTGCGGAGTGTTTTCTGAAACTATGCGGAATACTTTATGGCCTTCTTCTGTCAGCGATGCGGTTGCCTGGGCGTCCGGAGCCCTGCCTGCCAGCATTTTGATTACGAACCATCCGTCCTTTGCCTTGTTTATGCCTTCATTCAGCCAGTAATATCCGAGGTAAAGCCTTAACGGTACAAGCCACAGAAGCATTGTCTTCCTTGTAATGAAGGCTTCCAGCATCGGCTTGTGCTGGCGCTTGTACAGGAATTCGTATTTCAGGTAACGGAAAACCAGTTCAAAACCGCCGATTCCAAAATAATAATGCATATTGACAAGGTGTTTCATAATAACCGCGAAAAGCCTGTTAAGCGAAACGCCCATAATCTCGGCAACGGCAAAGTAACTGCCCGCAGAAACCATTATGCCGTGGTATTTTGGCTTGAGTTTTTCTTTTTCTTTCCCGCGGACAGAGTTCAGTATGTTTTTTGCTGCAGCCTTTCCTGTCTGCAAAGCCGTTTCAACCATTGCAGGCAGTGCATGGCCTTCATGCATGAACAGTGCGATGTCGCCTATGGCATATACGTTATCAAAGCCTTTAACGGCGGTGTATTCGTCCACTTCAATGCGGCAGCCCATGCCTTTCGGAACGTTTATCCTGTTCGTTAAGTCACAGGCCTTGACTCCCGCAGTCCATATAACCGTGGAAGTAAGAATACTGTCACCGTTTTCAAACAGAAGTTTGTCGCCGTCAAGGCTGGTTATTTTGGTATTTGTCCTGATATCTACCTTAAGCCTTTTCTGAAGGTACCTGGCTGCCTTCCTGCGGTTTTTCTCTTTCAGTATATGCAAAATGTCCGGCAGTGCTTCCACGAGATGCAGGCTTACTTCGGATCTGTTTATTCCGTACTCGCGGCACAGGGATTTAACCCAAACGGCAATTTCGCCTATGACCTCAACCCCGGTAAAACCTCCGCCGCCCACCACGATGGTCAGCAGTTTCTTCCTGAGTTCCGGATCTTCCTCCTGGGACGCCCTTATAAAGCAGTCCATTATATGATCCCGGATCCTGACGGCGTCATCAAGGGACCAGAGCGGAAAGGAATGCTCCTTCATGCCCGGTATGCCATAGTAGTTAGGTGTGCTTCCTGCAGCAATAACCAGGTAATCGTAGGAATACTCGCACCTGTCTGAAGACACCTTTTTATTCTCAAAGTCATAGTTCTTTATTTCATCCTGTATCACCCGCACGTCGGTGTAACGGAATATCTTGTTCAGGGGAACGGTAACACCGTCGTCATGAATCCTGTTTCCCGCTACTTCGTGAAGTTCGGTCAGAAATGTATGATACGGATTTTTATCAATAATTGTTATTTCTATATTATCGCTTTTCTTCTTTTTCCTGTGCAGGGTAAGTGCCGCCTCAATCCCTGCATAGCCCGCTCCAATAACAACAACCTTGTAAGACATCAGGTCACCTCCAAATATGCCGCCACCCAACAGGTGGCCGGTTAAGTCATTAATATGTTTACCACCTGTTTTCAAAATATATCAAAAACTTAACAATCGGCATAAAAATGATGACATGCATGATAATATTGTTATACTCAATAATATAATTATGAAACAAAATATATATGCCTTGTTAATTTGCAGTTTTATTCAGGCCTTTTTGGGTAAACATTTAACTATGAAAATTATTTATATAGGAGTGATGGCAGTGAAAAAAGTTGCAGTTCCGATAATATTGGTTTTGCTGGCCCTTGTACTGGCTGCGTGCGGCGGAGGAAAACTTAAAGACGGAAGCTATGAAGGACGGAGCACAGCCGACAGCCGTGGTGCATACGGGGTTGTTAAAATCGAGGTAAAGGACGGAAAAATTGCATCGGCTGAATTTTTGCAGTATAATTCAGATGGGACAGTAAAAGATGAATCTTACGGAAAAGAGTCCGGCGAAGAAAATTACAAGAAGGCCCAGGATGCACTGGAGAATTCCAGGCAGTATCCCGAAAAACTCGTTGAAACTCAGAACGTAGACAAGGTTGATGCGGTAACCGGCGCAACAAGCTCGTGGAAACAGTTCCAGGAAGCTGCAAAAGACGCACTGGCAAAGGCAAAGGAAGACTGATTATTGCGCGGTGCAGATATTGGCGTTAACAGGGAAAGCCCTTTCCGGGCTTTTCTTTTTAAAAGATCTGCCTGAGCGGCTTGAGCCTGTAGTTTAGCCGCCTGGTTTTTCTTCAGCATATAAGCAAATAACCTGTGACAAGGAGAACCCTGATGCTGTGGGATAATTACCCCGAGATAAAAAGAAAACTTGAGAAGGTAGAGAATATAATAGAACGAAACCTTAAGTGCAGAAGCAAACCCCTTGAAGAGCTTTTGCAAACCCTGTCAGGGGGCGGCAAAATGCTGAGGCCTGCTTTTACCGTAATTTCATCGCATTTTAGCAGGCAGTGGAACGATAAGATTTATGAAGCTGCTGCAGGCATTGAAATTCTTCACATGGCAACCCTCGTGCATGACGATGTCATCGACGAGGCGGGCATGAGGCGGGGAAAGCCTACAGTCAACAGCATATATGGAGACAAGATGTCGGTTTATGTGGGCGATTATCTTTTGTCGAAGGCGGTGCTGCTCCTGTCGGGAACACTGCCCGAAGACAGGCTTGAAAAAATTGCAGGGGCTTTGAAATCCATATGCGAGGCTGAAATTGAACAGTTTTTCAGCCGCTTTAATCCTGACGTATCCCTTGTTACGTATTTAAAAAGAATAGGAAGAAAAACAGCGGCACTGTTTGCCTTTTCATGCGGGGAAGGCGCTTTCCTTTCGGGATGCGGCGAGAATGTTCAGCGAAACCTCGTAAAGTTCGGGTTCTGTTTTGGCATGGCCTTCCAGATGTATGACGACATACTGAACCTGGTCGGTGATACCGGGGAAACGGGCAAACCAAAGGGAAATGACATAAAAGAGGGGATAATTACCATACCATTTATCCTGACGTTGCGAAAAAATGCCGAATTCGCAAAACTTGCCCGCGAATTAATGTCGGAAAAAACAATAAAGGATTCGGATATTCGAAAATTAACAGATGAAATCATCAGTTCAGGCGGGATAGACGATACCCGGGCCTGGATTGACCGGTACCTGCAAAAAGCACGTACTGCGCTTGAACCATTGCCCGATATCCGGGAAAAGGAAATATTTCACGATATCATGTTAACCCTGAAAAAATAGTTCAAATCTTATAGAGGAACCATTTGCATGTGCTGATCTCATATTTTATTTCATACAGGCACTCGGTGCCGTTAATTACGCTTTGCACGGTAAAGACCAGCATGCGGTTCCCGGCAAGTTTCTCCTCCTTACGGGACAAAACCCTGTCTATGCGGATAACCCTGTATTCTTTCTGGTCATCGCTGATGCGGAATTTAATCGGTGAAACAGACCCGTCTTTTGTTGTGTAACAAATCATGTCTACCGGTGTCATAAGAATTTTCATTAAAACCATCCCTCGGTATTCCTGCAGAAAACGGGTTTAACACCGATACTGCGTGTTAAACCCAAAAAACGGTTTAATGTCATACCCTCATTATAACCAAACATATGTTCTTTTGTAAAGAGTAAAAAATTCCCGGAGGCTTAAATGACATTTTTGAGACATGCTTTCAGGACGTGTATCAGCAGTTTCTTGCCTGGACGGGCTGAATGAGGGCCATGGTTATATCATCTTTTTGCTTTGCGCCTATCTGGTCAAGACGGGTATATACATACCTGCTTATTTTGCTCAGGGCTGTATTCAGGTCGATATTGCTGTCGCGCAGTATTTCCAGGATATAGCTGTCGGATGTAATTTCACCGGGGTCTTCAAGCCATTGATCGGTTACGCCGTCTGTATACAGGAACAGCTTATCCCCTGTATCAAGCTGTATTGTTGAGTCGTGGTAACTGGGGCTGTCGACCCAGTTGCTTATTGGTATGCCGGGCTTACACAGCTTTTTAACTCTGTCCCGGCTTATTATAACGGGAGCGCAGTTATGCCCCGCGTTGGCATAGGTAAATATGCCGGTACGGGTATTATAAATTCCGTAGAACATCGTAATATATGAATCCTTGTCAAAATCCCCGGCGTTGAACTGTTTGAACAGCCGGTAAAGGGCCCGCGACGGTGAATGGTTCTTTTTGTTCAATGTGGATATTATAAAGATTGTAAGCATTGAAGCAGACACACCGTGACCCGATACATCGGCTATATAGATTCCCACACGCTCCTTGTCAATCTGGAAAACATTTACCATGTCGCCGCTCAGGTCATCGCATGGATGGTATGAATAGGCAAAATCCAGGCACGGCAGTTTCACATCCCGCGGCAGAAGCTGCATCTGCAGTTTCCTGGCCATTTCCAGATCATGCTGCAGCTTTAGGTTTTTCTTGATTATTTCTCTTTCCAGTTCCTTTTCCTTTGTAATATCGCGCAATACCTCAACAGCATAGTTTACGCTGCCGTCATCGGCTATAATGGGGGAGCTCATTACCGAAAAGATTCTGCCGTTGAATACCTCTTCCTTTTTATATGATTTCCCCTCGAAAACGGCCTTATTGGTTATACAGTACTCGCAGGGTTCGCCGCATCCCATGATTTCATAACACTTTTTACCGGCAAGATCATATACACCCAGGTCTTTCTCCATGGAGCGGTTGATAAAAATGACGGTGTTATTTCTGTCGACAACGCGAACCCAGTCGTCCATACCGTCAAGTATATCAAGTATAAACTTAAAGCTCGAATACTCCGAACGAAAGTGTGGTGAGAACATATATACCTGCCTGCCTTTTTTTATAAAATTATATTAACATAAAATGCTAATAACCGCAACGTAAATTAGCGAGTCGACATGTTTTAAACGGGGAGTATTTGCGCCGTGCAGTTATATTTTCGGAATGTTAAAGCAAAAATGCATAAGAATGCCATAGGAGGGAATAATCATTAAATATCCGGGCGGAATGATCGGGCTGCATATAATACATTATCCTGATTTCGGTTTAAATGGAATTTCAGTAAAGGAGAACTGGTTTTGAAGGATTTTATTGATGTTTTCAGAAGCAATGCCGTACGGGAAGTATCCAGGGCTGTGCTGAAACATTTGAACAAAGTGGGTTTGGATAAAAAAATTATCATTTTATGCATCGGGACCGACAGGTCCACGGGCGATTCCCTCGGCCCCCTGGTGGGATACAGGCTTAGCCGGTACCATACATTGAATTCAACGGTTGTTGGAACTCTCGACCAGCCCGTTCACGCGGCAAATCTATGTGAAACACTGGAAAGAATACACACCGAAATACCCGATAATTTCATAATAGCTGTGGATGCCTGCCTGGGGACGCATGGCAACATAGGATATATCACTATAGGCAAAGGACCTTTGAAGCCTGGTTCAGGGCTTAAAAAGGATCTGCCCGAAACCGGCGATATTCATATTACAGGCATTGTAAATCATGGCGGTTTCATGGATTTCATGGTGCTGCAGAATACCAGGCTGAGCCTTGTTATGAAAATGAGCGAGACAATTGCCGACGGCCTGCAGTACGCTTTATGGAAGTACCACCGCAGGAATGAAAGGGTTCTCAACCCGTATCCGTATATACAATAGTTCCATAAACAGGTAATCCTGCTGAAAATTATGGTTGTTATCCGGGAATGATACGTGGTATATTTAAAGGTAGTGAAAGGAGTGTTTGATTATGGAAAAGTGGGTTTGTACTGTCTGTGGTTATGTTTATGATCCTGAAGCAGGGGATCCGGATAACGGGATAGAACCCGGAACAGCTTTCGAAGATCTGCCTGATGACTGGGTTTGTCCGGATTGCGGTGTTGGCAAGGATATGTTCGAACAGGAGTAATAACGGTGGGGGGTTTGTGGTATGCAAACCCCGATTTTATTTGCGTTTAGTCTATACGTTTTACACCGGTATTAAAGCATTTCCCGGTTTATTTCCCGGCATACGGTAAACCTGAAACTACATAAAACAAGGTTAGCGGGGACAATTCAGGAAGAAATTTACTCGAAACTTGATTTACGATCCATGTTATGTTATTATAATCAGCGTAACAATAAAATATTGTTTTCCTTATCAAGAGAGGTGGAGGGATCGGGCCCTGTGAAACCCGGCAACCGGCATTTGCACGGTGCTAATTCCTGCAGGATTAATCCTGAGAGATGAGGAGTTAGGCAAAAAATCTCTTCATTGAAGAGATTTTTCTTTTCTAATTTCCTTTCATGCTTATGGGTCGGCATCCTGAACCCATTAATTCTGTATAGGAAAAGAATACTACAAAGGAGTTGTTTTTATGCCAAGAGTACTTTTTACTTCAGAATCGGTAACCGAAGGCCACCCGGACAAAATATGCGATAATATATCCGACGCGATACTTGATGCTATTATAGCCCAGGACCCCATGGCAAGGGTTGCATGCGAAGCCGCCGTAACGACGGGACTTGTGTTCGTTATGGGTGAAATCACAACATCGTGCTATGTGGACATCCCCAAAGTAGTAAGGGACACGGTCCGCGACATTGGCTACGACAGGGCCAAATATGGCTTTGACTGTGATACCTGTTCGGTAATAACTTCAATAGATGAGCAGTCACCGGATATTGCGATGGGTGTAAACAAGGCGCTGGAATACAGGGACAACAATGGCGGTGATAATGACGCAGGCCATACAGGTGCCGGAGACCAGGGAATGGTATTCGGCTATGCCTGCGATGAAACCCCGGAGCTTATGCCGATGCCCATCTCCCTGGCGCACAAACTGGCAAAAAGGCTGACAGACGTACGGAAACAGGGAATTATAAGTTATCTCAGGCCTGACGGCAAAACCCAGGTTACGGTTGAATATGAAAACGGCAGACCCGTTCGGGTGGATACCGTGGTTGTTTCGGCTCAGCACAGCCCGGATGTGGATTACCAGGAGATAAAGAAGGATATCCTCGAACATGTAATAAAACCCGTTATCCCGGGCAATCTCTTAGACGAAAATACCAGGTATTTTATCAATCCCACCGGAAGATTTGTTGTGGGAGGCCCGCAGGGCGATTCAGGGCTTACAGGCAGGAAAATTATCGTGGACACATACGGCGGAATGGGGCGCCACGGGGGTGGTGCGTTCTCAGGGAAGGATCCCACAAAGGTGGACAGATCTGCTGCCTATGCTGCAAGGTACGTGGCAAAAAACGTGGTAGCGGCAGGGCTGGCTTCCCGCTGTGAAGTTCAGATTGCTTATGCCATCGGTGTTGCCCGTCCCGTATCGGTCATGATTGATACCTTTGGCACAGGAAAGGTTGACGATCAGACAATCCTTAAAGTTATAAATGAACACTTCGATCTCAGGCCAGATGCAATAATCAGGGATTTGAACCTGCGGCGTCCGATATACAGAAAAACAGCAGCATACGGGCATTTTGGCCGTGAAGATGAGGATTTTACATGGGAAAGAACCGATAAGGCCGAAGCTATAAGACGTGCGGCCGGACTTTAACTTATTATGTCTACGATAGAAACCTCAGGGCTTTTTGCCAGGTCTATAACATAGGGTTCAAGTACAGGAGGCCCTTCTTTGCGGGTAATAACCATTACTTTCGGGCGGATTGAAGGAGGGCCTTTTGATTCCACAACCCTGGCAACTTCGCCGGTACTGAGCATAACTATGATATCTGCCGGATATATGGCTATGCTTTCTATGAATATCCTCTGGATTTGCGGATCAAACTGGGTACCGGTATTCGAAATAATATATTCTGCCGCCTCGTGGGGCATAAACCTCTTCCTGTATACCCGGTTTGCCGTAAGGGCATCATAGACATCGGCAATGGCAACAATACGGGACAGATAATCAATTTCCTCGCCTTTCAGCCCGCGGGGATATCCTTCGCCATTCCAGTGCTCGTGATGGTAAAGGGCAATTTTGGCTACATCTTCGTTAATTCCCGGGGTCCTGCTTAAAATATCATAACCGTAATCAACGTGTTTCTTTATCAGTTCATATTCACTGTCGGTCAGTTTTGCAGGTTTATTCAGAACATTCAGGGGTATTTTGCATTTGCCTATATCATGCAATATGGCACCCATTGCAAGGTCGTTCAGTACCTCAAGGGGAAGCCCCATGCTTTTCCCTGTAATTATTGAATAAATGCATACATCGACAGAATGCAGGTAGGTATAATTGTCGATGTCGCGAATACCTGTAAGATTCATAAAAACGTTGTCATTGCTCATTATGCTGTGAACAATTTCAGAAACCGTTTCCTTTACCGCCTCAACATCAACATTGGCACCCTCGCGAACAGCCTTCATAACGTTCTTAATGGTATGATATGTTTCGGAATATATTATTTCTTCACTTATATGTTCGATTTTTTGTATTTCATTTTCCACAAAAACATAAGGAATGTCATAAAGGCGGATTTTATCGAGGTATCTTTTTCTTAATGTAAAACCTTTAAGCAGAAGAAAGCGGCCGTCTTCAAGAATAATGTCCTGTGCCAGCTTCATTCCCGGCTGAAGCTCATCAAGAGTGACCTTCCTCATATCTAACCCCACTTATGCTTGTTATATATGTATCAAGCAAACATCATCAAAATTATAAGGCAGATTTTTGTTCCTACTTTATATCCATATTATGCATGATTAATAGCAAAAGATCAAATGCTGCATAGTATAAAATGGAGTAAGTGTTCAGGTTGTGAAAGCATGGCTGTATATATTATAATATCGTTATTTGCAATATACGGGTTTATCAATTTGGTGAACGATATTATAGCAAAAATTAAAAAAGGCTGCAGTCCTCTCGGCGGAAAGCTGTGCCTTTATCCCTGTCCCGGGGATGAAGGCCTTGAAGGGAAAATCCGTACCTTCTTCATGAACGAGGTTACTGAAAAAATAGGTACTGACGGTTTTCTGTATATCAAGCTTGAAGAAGGCGATCCCAACAGAGAGCTTGTGGAAAGGCTTTGTCTTGAGTACCCCCGGCTGATATTGATGGAAAATTTGAATTAGGATAGAATGATAGTTGAAAACAAAAAAGGAACAAAAGGGAAAGGGTTTCATACAGCTGACAACCCTGATACGGAGAGGTTTTATTGGAACAGATAGAAGGAATAGTAGAAGATATAATATTTTGCAATGAAGACAACTGGTATACCGTCTGTGACATTCGTTCGGGACGCCGGCTGATAACCGTTGTGGGTTATATGCCGGGTCTTGCTGTTGGCGAGACAATCGTTGTCAACGGACACTGGACGGTTCACCAGGACTACGGCGAGCAGTTGAAGGTTGAAACATACGAGAGGTCCCTGCCGACAACAACCGATTCAATATTCAGGTATCTTTCATCGGGCATTATTAAAGGAATTGGTGAGGTAACGGCAAAAAAGATCATCGACAGGTTCGGGGAAGATGCGCTGAGAGTTTTGCAGTTTGAACCGCTGCGCCTGGCCGAAATCAAGGGCATCAGCGAGGATAAGGCACTGCGGATCGGACAGGCCTTCATGGAGAGGGAACAGATACGCCAGATTGTTATGTTCCTTCAGAAATACGGAGTATCGGCCGCATATTCGCTGAAGGTATGGAAAAAATTCGGCAGCGAATCGGTTAATGAAATAAAGAAAAACCCGTACCGGCTTACAGATGAAGATATAAACATCGGGTTCAAAATTGCCGACAGGGTTGCCATATCCCTCGGAATAGACAGCAATTCGGAATTCCGTGTCGCGAGCGGAATCCACTACGCATTGTCAAAGGCGGTTCAGAACGGTCATGTATATCTGCCCTCAGATGTCCTGGTCTCATATACGTCAAACCTTCTTAAGGTTCCGCCCGAAATCGTGGAAAACACATTATCAAGGCTTATTTTTGAAGAAAGCATTTATGTAGAAAAAAATTCTGACGAATACAGGGTGTATCTGGCTGCATTCTACAAGGCCGAGCAGCATGTGAGCAGGAAACTGAATATTTTAGGCAGTACCGTGCCCCAAAACAGGGTTCCGAACCTTGATGAGGTCCTGCAGCGGGTTGAAGCTGAGCAGAATATTGAATTTACCGATGAGCAGCTTGAAGCAATACGCTTTTCTGCAACCGAAAGCATACTGGTTGTAACAGGCGGCCCGGGAACAGGGAAAACCACATTGATTAAAGGAATTATTTCACTGTTTGAAAAAAGCAATATGAAAATAGTTCTGGCGGCACCCACCGGCAGGGCCGCAAAAAGAATGACCGAGGCGACAGGCAGGGAGGCAAAAACCATTCACCGCCTTCTTGAGATGGAGTTTTCCGAGAATGAAAACATCAGGGAATTCAAAAAGAACGAACGGGATCCGATTAAGGCCGATGTTATAATTATAGACGAGGCTTCAATGATTGATATACTGCTTATGCATGCATTATTGAAGGCAATTGAGCCGGGTACGAGGCTGATCCTTGTCGGGGACGTGGATCAGCTTCCCTCGGTCGGGCCCGGAAGGGTCCTAAGCGATATCATTGAAAGCAGGTGTCTTAAAACGATACGGCTAAACACCATTTTCAGGCAGGCCGAGGAAAGCATGATTGTTGTAAATGCCCACAGGATAAACAGGGGCGAGTTTCCTGAGCTGGCCTCGTCCCATGATGATTTTTTCTTTATCCAGAGAAACGGTCCGCAGAGTACGGCACAGACTATACTGGAGCTTTGCACTGCAAGGATACCTGAGAAGTTCGGCCTGGACCCGATGAAGGACATCCAGGTTTTATCACCTGCAAAAAAAGGTGATTCAGGGGTTTACAGCATGAATGCGGCGCTGCAGCAGAGCCTGAATCCGCCTAAGGCCGGGCTCAAGGAAAAATCATTCAGAGGCGTGGTTTTCAGGGAAAACGACCGGGTGATGCAGATAAGGAACAACTACAACACGTCGTGGAGATTAACGGGAGAAAACGGGGAAGTCATTACAGGAGAGGGCGTTTTCAACGGAGATATGGGAATAATCCGGGAAATTGATCACGACAATAATTATTTAACGGTTTTGTTTGACGACGGGAAACTTGTTGAATATGATTTTGATATGCTTGATGAGCTGGAGCATTCCTATGCGATCACCGTTCATAAAAGCCAGGGAAGCGAGTTTCCCGCGGTAGTCATAGCGTTGTCGGGCATCCCGCCGATGCTGCGCTTACGAAACCTTTTATACACCGCAATAACCAGGGCAAGGCAGCTTGTTGTGCTGGTGGGTGAAATTGAAATACTGAAACAGATGGTAAATAATATCACTGAAAGAGAGAGATTTACAGGGTTAAAGGATAAGCTGATCGGGTATTTTTGCTGAGATTTGGTGAAACCATGGAATATACGAAGATTTCAAAAACCGAGTACTTCCTGAGGCTGATTTTCCCGCCGAGGTGTATATGCTGCGGCGCGGTCCTGCCGGTCGGAATTCTGAAGGAAGTATGCAGCGACTGTGAAAAGGGTTTTAAAACCCTGGACACGTATGAATTTGCAAACATGTCCGGCAGTACAATCACAAGGGTGTATTCCGCCTTTGATTACGAAGGGAGTGTCAGGAAGGCCATTCACAGGCTCAAGTTCGGCGACAGCCCCCGTAACGCGGCGGTGCTGGTTGATTTATCCTGCCAGTTGCTGAAGGATTTTCTCGATAAGCCGTTTCCCGGCATGCCCGGTAAAAGGTATGACGTAATAATACCTGCTCCGCTGCATCCGAAAAGAAAGCGGCAGAGAGGGTACAACCAGTCGGAGCTTATTGCCATGCGGCTTGCCCGTCATATGGAAATACCCGTGCTGAAAGGCGTTCTTGTAAAAAAAATCAACACACCTCCGCAGAGCAGGCTGAAACGGGAAGAACGTTTAAGGAATGTTGCAGGGGTTTTTCATGTGAAGAAACCCGGCCAGGTTAAGGGCCGGCGGATACTTCTTGTTGATGATATAATGACAACGGGCAGCACTTTGGAGCAATGTGCAAGGGTTTTGACCGGTGCAGGCGCCGGGCTGGTTGATGCCTATGTAGTTGCAATGCGGAAAAAGGTGTAGGAAACGGAATCAAATTGCCGATATTTTTATTGGAGGTGTTAATATGCCTGAGATAAGGTATTGCAGAGAATGCCGCAGGATATTCCAGTATGTGACAGGGCCCGTCCTTTGTGATAGTTGCAGGAAGATAGAGGAAGAGGAGTTTGATAAGGTAAGAAATTTCCTGAAGGATTACCCCGGTGCAAACATGCAGGAAGTATCGGATGCCACCGGTGTGAAATCCAGCAAAATTTACCGCTGGCTTAAGCAGGAGCGCCTTGAAGTAAGCGAAGGCAGTCCGGTGGCATTGAACTGTGAAAAATGCGGTATAAGGATACGAAGCGGAAGGTTCTGCGTTGAATGTTCAAAAATCCTGGCAAAGGAAATGATGCAGGCAAGAAGCGAACTGCAGCAGCGCCTGCAGAAAGGCGGTTTATCCGTCGGCAAGGACGAATTCGGGTTATATTACAAGCATAGAAATGATGACTGAAAATACCAGGCAAATAATTGCAGGAAATTTTGTATAAATCATTAAATTACAGCGCCGATTTGACGATACAATAGTAGGAACAAAAGAGTAAACATTCAGCAATTTGCTGATGCAGATATAGCAGACAACACAGGAGAGAGGGATATGAATGAAGATCTGGGGAGATAATCCCAAGGTGTTCGGTGTGTACAACCAGCTGAACCCGGTCGGAAAGGTCCGGCAAAAAGATGCGGTTGCATCCAGGAAAGACGAGTTTAACATTTCGGGTTTGGCAAAAGACTACCAGGTCGCGATGAAAGCATTGCGGAACATACCGGACATACGGACGGAAAAGGTACAGGATATTTCCCGGAGAATAGAAAACGGACAGTACAGCGTCAGGGCGGAAGACATCGCCGAAAAGCTAATCTGGACTCTATCAGGGGAAAGAATTTAACAAAAGATAAACCGGGCGGGATAACATAAATTAATGTTATCCCGTTTTTACACCTTTCCGATATATATATCAGGAGCCGTCCGATAACAGCAGGTTCAAAAAGCAGCAGTTATAAAACCTGCACGGTACACAAAGTTGGTTTGAACAAGACCGATGTATTTATGGGGGACAAGTAATGATAGATGCAATATGGGTTGATAACCTGATAAAGGTATTTGAATATGAAAGAAGGCTCTATGCCCAAATCCTCGAAGAGGCTGAAAACAAGACAGACGTAATTGTAAAGGGTGATGTAAACAGTCTTCAGGAAACAGTCCTCAGGGAGCAGTCCATTATAAAGGAACTTGACAAGCTCAGGGATGTGAGGGAACAGATCATTGCACAGATTTCGAGGAAAACGGGAAAAAAACCCGAAGAGATCACCGTGTCGTACCTGGCAGAAATATTCCCGGAGGATAAGGCAAAAAGGCTTACCGAAATCAGGGACAGCTTAAAGGAGACCATTGAAAGGCTGAAGCTGAAAAATGATATAAACCAGAAGCTGCTCAACAATGCCCTCGATTACGTCAATTTTTCACTTAACCTTATGATGCAGCCGTCGCCGCAGGCTACGCAGTACGGCAGCAAGGGCACCGAAAAACAGGTAAGCGGCAGGAACGTTCTGGATATTAAATACTGAAAGTTTAATCATATTAAACTCCGGGCGGATTTTTCACGATATTAAATATTGAATTGCACGGTAAGATGGTTTAACAGGCCGATAGTATATTTATAGAAGTTATGAGGTGATTCAGTGTCAACCAGTTTCACAGGTCTGAATACCGCTGTTTCAGGGATGTACAGCAACCAGAGGGCCCTCGAGGTAACGGGCCATAATATATCCAACCTCGGTACGCCGGGTTTTGCCAGGCAGCAGGCTGTCCTTGCCACAGCCCATACCCAGTATGTCATGAACAACTGGGTTGAACTGGGTGCAAGGGTACAGGAAATCCGTCAGATCCGGAATTCATTTCTTGACAGTATATACCGCAGGGAGTCGAATGCATTGGGTTACTGGGAAGCACGATATAACAGCGTGAATGACCTTGAGGCCATTTTGGGCGAACCCATGCTGGACGGATTGCAGAACACATTGAACGAGTTCTGGAACGCATGGCAGGAGCTGGCGAAGTCACCCGAAAGCCTTACCGTAAGAGCATTGGTAAGACAGAGGGCCGAGGCACTGGTTTACCATTTGAACCATATGGGATACCAGATTAATAAACTTCAGGATGATATAAACACCGAAATTATCAAAAGAATAGACGAAGTAAACAGTATTACGAAACAGATAGCCGAGCTGAACGTACTTATAGCCAGGGTGGAGACTGCAGGCAACAAGGCCAATGACTATTACGATCAGCGGAATAACCTTGTGGATCGGCTGTCAAGGCTTGTCCAGGTTGAAGTCCGCGAACTTCCGAACGGACAGATGGATGTCCTGGTAGGGGGGTACTTCCTCGTAAGCAGGGGAACCCAGACCAGGATTGTCGCTTCACAGAATTCCTCGCTGTCTCATTATGTTGTGCCCGAAATAGAAGGGCTCGGCGTTGAATTGAACATTGGCACGGGTACAATAAAAGGCCTTTTGGAATCAAGGGGAATGGTAAGCGGCGCAAAGGGCAGCTTTGACAACGGTACGCCGAACACGACAAGTGACATAACATTTGCAGTGGACTTGTCGGATGCCTCGGCCGGAAATCTTGAAAAAATCAAGGCAAGCATTCGGAACTATGTGAATGAGATAAAAGAACGCGGCTTAAACTACAATTTCCGCCTTATAACCTTCGGAGCAGGCGGTGTCAGCAATATCAGCTTCGGTTCGGACACAGACGATTTTTTGGAAGCGGTAAACAACCTGACCACTTCGGGCAGCGGAGGCCTGGACTTTGACTCTGTTGTTTCAAGCCTTGAAAACACAGCGCCGTTTACTGCAGGCGCGAACAGGTACCTGGTGGTTTATACGCCCGAAGGCCTTAATGTTCCCGAAGAGGATATAAGAAACCACATAGACACTCTCAGACAAAATAATTTCAATGTTTCGGTCCTGGGCCCCGAAGAAGGATGGAGTATGATAACCGATGGCACCGGCGGGTCGGTGTATGATATACCCGCAACCGAAGAAGATTTCCTTTCGCTCATGTCCGAAATGGGAGCCGATACGGCGGCGGATGTGAACAGGCGTATTGCAACGGTGGACGAATCCCTGAATATAATCTCGTCGGTCAAGAAAATGCTGAATGCAGTGGTCAGTATTGTGGTCAGGGAGATAAACCGCCTGCACATGTCGGGCTATACGCTGACCGGAAACAAGGGAGGAGCGTTCTTTGAGCCAATAGAGGCGCACATGCCGATGGAAATGGGTAACATCAAGGTTGCCGACGCTATGAAGGATCTGAACAATATTGTTGCATCTGCCACCGATGCAAACGGCGATAACGTGATAGTGAACAGGATAGCCAAGCTGCGCAACGAAAGCATTATGGAAGGCTTTTCGCAGATTCTCAGCGTTGATGCATATTACCAGCAGATCATCCTTAAGGTGGGCAATGTGGGCAATGAAGCGCGGCAGTACACCGAAAGCCAGAAGGTGCTTGTCCATTCTGCTGAAAACGACAGGCAGGCCATTATGGGCGTTTCGCTGGATGAGGAAATGAGCAATATGATAAAGTTCAAATACGCGTACAATGCGGCCTCAAAAACAATCGGGGTAATAAACGAAATGCTTGAAACCATAATCTACAGGACGGGACTTGCAGGAAGATAAGCTGAAGAGGGAAAAAATCGAAGAGGGGATATAAGATGAGCAGTTCAACGTTTTTTGGCCTGGATATTGCAACAAGAGGGTTGTACACCGCCCAGCGCGGTCTTACAAACGTAAACCACAACATAGACAATATAAACACTCCCGGTTATTCACGGCAGGTACTGGAGCAAAGGGCATCAAGGCCTGTCCTTATGGCAAGCGGTTCAGGAATGCTCGGCACAGGCTCCGAGGTGGTTGCGGTCAACCGGATGCGCGATGAATACCTTGATACGAAATACCGCAGCGAAGCCCAGTATCTTGGGGAATGGTACGTAAAATATACCCTCCTGGAGGAACTGCAGGTAATGTATAACGAGCCGTCGGACAGCGGTTTCAATACAGTGCTTAACGAGTTCTACAACAGCCTGCAGCAGCTCTCCACAGATCCGTCAAGCCCGGCCGCCCGTGCGGCTCTTAAGGAAAGGGCAATGATGCTGACGAAATACTTCAACAGCGTCGCAAACCATTTTGAGTACCTGCAGAACGATATAAACGAGATTATTTACGCAAAGGTACAGGAAATAAATTCGCTGGCCGACCAGATTTCAAAGCTGAACATGCAGATTTACAACTACGAGGTAACGGGAAATGCAGCGAATGATTTAAGGGATCAGAGAGGAAATCTTGTTGATAAACTTTCCCAGTTAATAAACATTGACGCCTATGAAGTAAGTTACGGAAAACTTCCGAACGGGAAGGACGACATGCGCTTTGTTGTTGCGATCAGCGGAAAGGCCCTTGTTGACCATAACAATGTATATCACCTGGCTGTAACACAGCGCGAGAATAAACTGAACGAACAGGACATACCGAACCTTTATGAAGTAAGCTGGGCAGACGGCAATAAACTTGCCGTAAAATCGGGCGAACTGAAGGGCTACCTCGACATAAGGGACGGTAATGACGGTTTGAACGGAAGCAGTGATTTCAGGGGAATTCCCTATTACATGAGAAAAATGGACGATTTCGTAAGGGTGTTTGCCCGTACGTTCAATGAAGGTATTATTGATATAAACGGTGACGGCGTACTGGATAAGGTGGCCGGCCACGTTGACGGATACAAACTGAACTCAGTGGAAGGTGATCCCGCATCGGGCATCAGGTTCTTCACGATGCTTGATCAGTACGGGAACCCGATGAGCAGCGCGGAATTTGCTGAAGCAGGGGGCAGTGATCCCGGCGGCCCGGACTATGATGCAATGTACAGCCGTATTACTGCAAAGAATTTTTCGATCAGCCTGGATATATATGACGATCCGACAAATAACATCTGCATCTCGGGAGCGGCTGAACAGGTCGGAAATATAGATGTCCTGAGGTCATTAATAGATCTCAGGCACAACACATACATGTTCAATGAAGGAAGCCCGGAGGACTATATAAAAACAATAATATCATGCATGGGTGTTGACGGCCAGCTTGCTTCACACTACCTGGACAATCAGACCGTGCTGACCAAACAGATAGACAACAGGAGAGAGTCGATATCCGGTGTTTCGGTAAACGAGGAAATGGGTAACCTGGTGCGGTATCAGCATGCCTACAAGGCCGCGGCGAAAATGATCCAGACCTATTCGGAGATCCTGGACATTCTTGTAAACCGCCTCGGAATTTAGCCGGCGGCCGGTAACGGGCAAAAACCGCAATGAAATGAATGGAGTGGGATTATGCGTATAACAAATAACATGCTTATTGAAAACATGCTGTCAAACCTGAACAGAAACCTGGCCAGGGTCAGCAGGCACCAGAACCAGCTTTCAACAGGGAAGAAAATCAGCCTGCCGTCCGATGACCCGATCATTGCATCGAGAGCATTGAAACTGCGCACCGACGTTGCCGAGATAGAGCAGTTTAAGAGAAATGTAAATGATGCAATGTCATGGATGGAGATAACAGAAACAACGCTGAAACAGATAGGTGATGTATTGCATAGGGCGAGGGAATTGACCGTTGATGCGGCAAACGGCACAAAAACCCAGGAAGACATGGAAAAAGTAAAGGTAGAAATCATGCAGCTGAAAACCCAGATGACTCACCTTGCAAATACCACCTATTCGGGAAGATACATTTTTTCTGGGTTCAAAACCGATAAGCCGCTGATGGACGAAGACGGGGTTTTCCAGATAGATATCTCCAACGCCGAGAGGATTTTCTATGAAATTGGTATCGGGGACGACATGGATATAAACGTCACGGGAAGCGACCTGTTCCATAACGGAAGCAACAGCGCTGCAGCAGGCACAAAAAGCAGTTTAATAGAAACATTTGAAGAGCTGATCTCAGCACTGGAACTCGAGGACGAGGAAGCTTTGAGTGCAGCGCTTGACAGGATAGATGTCGACATAGACAATGTGTTAAGGGTCCGCTCTGCGGTGGGTGCAAGAATGAACAGGCTCGAGCTTACGGCGAACAGGCTTGACGATGACCTGATTAATTTCACAAAACTCATGAGCAAGAATGAGGATGTTGACATAGCAGAGGCTATAATGCACCTGATGAACGAAATGAATGTGTACAATGCATCACTTTCGGTAGGCTCAAAAGTAATCCAGCCCACCCTCGTGGATTTCCTGGATTAACAGGCTGAATTCCGGACCAGCCGGATACGGCAGTACGCATTTAAAACTGGTAGCCTGTGTTTTTTTACCTGAACGGAGGAGTAAAATATGCAGCTAAATACAAAACACTTTGGTATTATCGAGGTGGATGAAAAGGAAACTTTATATTTCCCATCGGGAATACCCGGTTTTGAAGATGTAAAGAAATTCGTCCTGCTTGGGCGGCAGGAAGTTGAAAGCCCGTTTTTCTGGCTTCAGAGTATAGATAAACCCGATCTGGCGTTTGTTGTGACCGATCCTTTCTATATCAGGGAAGACTATTATATGGATGTGGACGACGAGGAAGTTGAGGAAATAGAAATAAAGGATCCTGAAAATGTATTGACGCTGGCCATTGTAACAATTCCCGAAAACATCAGGCAGATGACAGTAAATCTTAAAGCGCCGGTTCTTATCAATATGAAAAACAACATGGGCAAGCAGGTTATAATGAAAGACGATACATTTCCGGTAAAATATTATATAATGACAGGAGGAAGTGAACCGCCGCGATAAAGGAGTGAAATAAATGCTTGTATTATCAAGGAAAAAAGGCCAGTCGATAATGATAGGAAATGATATAGAAATCTCCATAATAGATATCCAGGGCGAACAGGTTCGTATAGGAATAAATGCGCCAAGGAACGTTAAGGTATACAGGAAAGAGGTTTATGAAGAGATAATAAAAGAAAACAGGGAAGCAGCAATAATTGATGTTAATCCTGAACTTATCAGGGGTATAAAGATTATAAAGAACGGAAACCATGAGGACAGCGAAGGCAAAGAATAGAAACTGAATTATGAAAAACGCTTGTTAAGTTTTCTAAATTTTTTTTCGATAAAGAAAATGAGACGATAAAACTTTTGGTCGACCGGTTTTATTGTCTTAACAATTTAATTACAAACCCGGCATGGAGGCCGGGTTGAATAAACAGGGAGGTTGATTTTTATGATTATCAATCACAACATTTCAGCATTGAACACTTATCGTCAATTGTCTTTGAACAATTCAAACAGCGCAAAGTCAATTGAAAAACTGTCATCGGGCTACAGGATCAACCGTGCAGGTGACGACGCAGCCGGTCTTGCCATCAGTGAAAAGATGAGAGGGCAGATCAGGGGCCTGAACATGGCCGCAAAGAACGCCCAGGACGGTATTTCACTGATCCAGACTGCAGAAGGCGCGCTGAATGAAACCCACGCAATCCTGCAGCGCATGCGCGAGCTTGCAGTACAGGCAGTAAACGACACGAACACCGAAACCGACCGCGCAGAGCTCCAGAAGGAAGTGGACCAGCTTTCGCAGGAACTGTCCAGGATAGGCGCAACCACAGAATTCAACACGAAGAAGATCCTTGACGGAACCTTTGAAGGTGTACTTCAGATAGGCGCCAACTCAGGCCAGAACCTCAAGATCGAAATCGGCAACATGAAAGGTTTTGCTCTCGGCATGGCAGGAGAAGTGAAATATGAAGTGTCTGCCGCACTTACAGACGAAGGAGCTGCAGCTCTTAAGGACGGCACATATATTGTAAGGGAAGCAGATGGCGACGACAGTTATGAGCTCGTGAATAGCGATGACACTGTAGTTGCCGTAAGTTCGAACGGCACGGAGTGGACAGAAAATGTTACTTCTGAAGAAAATGTTACTTCTGATCCAAAAGATTATTTTACCTTTAGTTTGGGGGTAACATCCGGTGAAATTACCGTGAAAGACGGCAAGGCTTCCGCGCTGTTTTCTGCTGAAAACAAAGGCCTGGAAGCAGGCACATATAAGGTAAATGCCGATGGTAATCTTGAAGACAATAATGGCAATGTTGTTGCAACACACAATGGCACTGACGCCTATGTGGATGCTGACGGAAACACCCTTTTTGCCTCATCGGCATTAAAAGCAGACATGGAAGTTACAATCGGCGGTATCGATATTTCATCCAGGGAAACCGCAGATGCTGCAATTACGAAGATCCAGGCAGCAATTGAGAATGTTTCCGCTGAGCGTGCAAGACTCGGTGCATACCAGAACCGCTTAGAACACACCATCAATAACTTGGGTGCATCGGCCGAGAACCTGACAGCTGCCGAAAGCCGCATCCGTGACGTAGACATGGCCAAGGAAATGATGGAGTTCACAAAGAACAGCATCCTGCAGCAGGCAGCACAGGCAATGCTGGCACAGGCAAACATCCAGCCTCAGGGTGTACTGCAGCTTCTCAGGTAATAACCGAAACGCACACTGCATTCTTAAGGAACAGTGCATAGTGTTCCTTAAGTTTTTATTTTCAAATTACTTGTTACACGCTTGTTTATGCTTTGCCGGCTAAAAAGTGATTCGGCATGTTTTTTACAGGTAAAAATATAACATAAGGCCCAGGGATATTTTTAATTGATTGATCCTGGCACAACAGCAATAAATTAAGTAAGAGAATTTTCCGATATATATAAAGAGAACAGAATGTATTCCTGTTTGAACAAGTGCTCATTGAACTGTCTGGTTTAAGGATTCTTCTGTCCGGTGAATTAAGAATACAAATGTTGTTTAACAGTTAATATAAATTATTCAGGATCCAATGGAGGGGGTCTGTATGAGAATTGATAGCATGAATTCAGTAAGAACAGGCGAACTGAACCTGGACAAAGCCATTACGGTACAAAGGACAATTCCCGCAGATGCAAGGATGCACAGGGGGATAGCTGAAGAGAGCAACGGCGTTGCAATCTCCGAAAAAATGCTGATTCAGACCATTGAAAAAGCAAACAAGGAACTGGTTGTTGCGAACTGTGCCCTTGAATTTTCGGTGCATGAAAAAACAAAAGAAATAATCGTAAAAGTCATAGATGTGGAAACCAAGGAAGTAATACGTGAGATACCTTCTGAAAAAATACTCGATATGCTGGCAAATATTCTTGAGCTTGCAGGAATCCTGGTAGATGAAAGAAGGTGAACAGATGAACAGGATAAATCCGTTGAATAATAACACCCTCCGGTTGGTCGGTATAGCATCGGGTCTTGACACTGATATGGTTGTTCAGCAACTGATGACCATTGAAAAGCTCCCGCTTGCAAAACTTCAAAGGCAGAAGCAGCTTACCGAGTGGAAACTGGAGGCATACCGGGAGTTTACAAACGCTTTGCGCAGCTTTAAGGAGCAGTTCTTCGATATAGCAAAAAGAACTTCTTACCTGCTGTCTGAAAACTCCTTCAGGGTTTTCAAGGTTTCTTCCTCTGATGAATATGTTGCGGCAAGAGGCACAACATCAGCCCAGGCAGGAAGCCATACAGTTAAGGTGGAGAGGCTTGCGACAGCCGCCAGGGCGGCAGGAAACGAAGGCGTATCAAAGCCGATAACCGGTGATATTAGCTCTTTTGATTTCGAAAATGATACCTTTGCCGGTAAGACCATAAAGGTGACCCTTGACGGTGTAACAAGAGAGATTACCCTGGAAAGTTACAGTGATGAAAATGATCTTGCGGAAGGAATCCAGGAACTGCTGAACAATGCCTTCGGTACGGACAACGGTACGAGCAAAATAACGGTAACCGCCGATAACGGGAAAATTAAATTCGAAACAAATACGGCAGCGGGTGCAACAAGGCTTGTATTATCGCGAGGAACCGTAAATGACGGTTTATCGGCTCTCGGCATTGCCCCGGGTGCGACAAACCGGATATCAACAGGCAGCACGCTGGGCGAGCTGGCTGAAAGTCTTAACTATAAGATGGAATTTGACGAAAACGATAATATTTCATTTACAATTAACGGAAAAGGTTTTACATTTTCGAAAAAGGACACTCTGCAGAAGGTAATGAGCACAATAAACAATGATGAAGATGCGAATGTAATACTGAGCTACGATGAAATAAAGGATCGTTTCGTTATAACCGCCAAGCAGACAGGTGCCGGTGAAAACATAGTATACAGCGACAGTGTGGAAGAGGGCGGGTTCTTCAGGGCCCTTGGCCTTGACGGAGCGGAAATACAGCAGGGTGATGATGCCCGGGTAATAATTGATAACGTTGTTGTTGTCAGAAGTACCAATACCTTTACCGTAAACGGCGTTGAGTACACCCTGAAAAATGTGCACGAGGGAGAGAATTCTGCAACCATTACAATAGAGCAGGATATCGACACTGTATTCAATTCGATCAAGAGCTTTGTTGACGAATATAACAAGCTGGTGGACATGTTCAACACAAAACTCTCCGAAAAGTACGACAGGAACTACCCGCCGTTAACTGATGACGAAAAGGAAGCAATGACCGAGGAGCAGATAAAGAAATGGGAAGAAAGGGCCAAAACAGGTCTGCTCAGAAACGATCCGATACTCGAGGAAATCCAGCGGAATATGCGCACAGCGCTGATTGACGTTGTTGAAGGTGTGGGAATAAACCTTGCATCGATTGGTATTTCGTCAAGCTCGTATCTCGACAAGGGCAGGCTCAATCTTGACGAGGATAAGCTGAAACAGGCCCTGAGGGAAAGACCCGACGAGGTGAGAAACCTGTTCATTAAAACCTCGGACAGCGTTCCGCTTTATGATCGGAACCTTACCGCCGAACAGCGCAGTGCCAGGTACAGGGAGCAGGGGTTGCTGTTCAGGATTTCCGATATACTGAATGACTATATATCAACAATCCGAGACAAGGACGGCAAAAAAGGCATCCTTCTTGAAAAGGCCGGAATGGTTGGAGACCTGAGTGAGTTTAACAGCAGCCTTGCCAAGGAGATTAGCTCCTATGACGAAAAAATTACCGAGATGTATAATAAGCTCATTGTAAAAGAAGAAAGCTATTATCAGAAGTTTACCCAGCTTGAGAAATACATGAGTCAGATGAATTCACAGTTGAACTGGCTTCTTTCGCAGCTTGGTGCATTTCAGCAGTGGTAGCATCATCTGATTTAACGGAGGAATGTATTTATGAATATGGCAGGTTATAACCAATACAAGGAAAACAGCGTGTATACGGCAAACCCGGAAGAACTGACATTTATGCTGTTTAACGGACTGGTAAAATTTATAATGAAGGCGCAGTATGCAATATCGAAAAACGATCTGGAAGGCGCCAACGAGAATATAATAAAATCCCAGGAGATTATAACAGAATTAATGTCAAGCCTGGATGAAAAATATGAAATATCGGCGAGCCTGATGCTGTTGTATGATTACATGCTGAGAAGGCTTATTGATGCGAACCTTCAGAAAAGCAGCGAGATACTTGACGAGATACTGGAATTTGCAAAAGAACTCAGGGATACATGGGACCAGGCAATGAAAATAGCAAAAAAACAGGCAAGGAGCAGTGCGCAGGCTGCAGGGATATAGTGCATACATCTTTTGAAAATATGGTGGGAAAGCGATGCAGAAGCAGGATTTGATAAACCGGATGATTGAACTGTCCGAAAAGAAGCTGAATAAGCTGCTTGAGTTAAAGAAGTTATCCGAAAGGCAGAAAGAGGCCTTTGAGCTGCAGCAGCTTGATGAAGTTGAGAAAATTCTCAATAAAAAGGACGAGATTATAAGCAGTATAGGGAAACTTGATGACGCCTTTTTAACGGCTTCCGATGCCCTGAAAAAAATCCTGGGCATAAACAGCCTGACGCAGCTTGATAAGACCGATATTGACGGCAGCGGGAAACTGAAGGACCTTATTGAAAAAATAACCGCACTGGTGGAAGAGATTATAAGCATAGAGAAACTTGGGTATGAAAACGCCGTAAAGGTGCAGGGCGAGTTTTCCCGAGAAATAAAAAATATAAATGCCGGAAAGAAAATCACGAATGCATATAATACCAAACCCCTAAATACCCCGTCCTACTTTTTTGACAAGAAGAAATAAGTGATTCATGTTATGAATTTACCTGGAAAGAATTCATTGTATATGAATTCTTTTTTTATACCTTTTTTCATATATATGATTGGAACGGATAACGGGAGGGGATTAAAATCACCGGCACAGGCCTTATTGGAGACAGCCTTTTCACCATTTCACTTGCCGGTCTCTTAACCGGTATTGCAGGCACCGGTATCGGCGGATTAACAGCCTTTATTCCTGTATCCCTTCCCGACAGAATCCAGAGTACGCTGCTTGAGTTTACAACAGGGATAATGATAAGCATGGTATGTATGGAACTGCTGCCTGAAGGTTTCAGAACAACAGGCTTTTTTTACACTTCCGCGGGACTTCTTGGCGGCGTTGCAATGATAATTCTTGCAGACGAACTGATAAGGATGATATACAGGAAGAACAGGAAAAACGGCGGCACAATACCCGGTCCCGGCAAAAACCCGGTCCTGATTTCGGGCTGGATGATGGTTCTTGCAGTCGCACTTCATAACCTGCCCGAGGGATTTGCTGTCGGAGCAGGATTCCGGTCGGGTACCGGTATTGGCATAACCCTGTCTGCTGCAATACTTCTGCATGATATCCCTGAAGGGATGGCAATGGCAATTCCGCTGAGAATGGGCAGGGTAAATCCTGTAAAAGTGTTTCTTGTTACAATACTGTCAGGAATTCCGATGGGAATAGGAGCATTTTTGGGTGCGGCTGCAGGAGGCATATCGGATGCATTCTCCTCAATATGCCTTGGTATTGCAGGCGGAGCGATGCTTTACGTAAGCCTTGGAGAACTAATAAACGAATCCCGTTCAATATACAGGGGCAGGTTTCCGCTTATCGGCAACATGGCGGGTTTTCTTACAGGAGCGCTCATTTCGCTTTTGGGATGAAGGCAAAATAAAATGCCCTGCTGCTTATATTTCGCAGGGCATTTTAATGAATTTTCTTAACCGTTAACCTTATCCTTCAGGCCTTTTCCTGCCTTGAAAACAGGAGCTTTGGAAGCAGGAATTGTGATTTCTTCCTTAGTCTGAGGATTTCTACCTTTTCTTTCAGCTCTTTGCTTAACTTCGAATGTACCAAAACCAACGAGAACAACCTTTTCACCAGCAACCAGAGCTTCTTCAACAGCAGCGATCATAGCGTTTAATGCAGCTTCGCTGTTCTTTTTGCTTAATCCTGATTTTGCAGCAATGGCATTTACTAATTCTGATTTGTTCATACAAGATAACCTCCCGCACTTAATTTCGACACCATTTTATAATGAAAACCCACCAAAGTCAAGTATTTGAGGCTATTTTTTCTAAAAAAATTTAAATGTAAATTGCAATATTAAATGCAACACCTATAGTGGAAATCATCCATAATTTTAGGTGTTAAAGTACAACATCATCTTTTAGCCCTTCTTAACTACTATCTTGAGCGAGTGCAGAGGGTA
>Ga0134091_1000322_pt1 | contig 46897 bp, 38 predicted proteins | sample 2_5taG_FD_94451 | JGI IMG/M metagenome (GOLD analysis project Ga0134091, IMG submission 94451) | Switchgrass degrading microbial communities from high solid loading bioreactors in New Hampshire, USA - 2_5_20_6_A2 metaG | ecosystem: Engineered > Bioreactor > Semi-continuous > Anaerobic >...
CCTGTAAAGTTCGCAAGTTACTCAAATTTGGTTCCTTTTGAAACCTGAATTAACGAGTTCCTTTCGTTACACTGTTTACTTTTCAAAGTCCATTTCGTTTGCCGCTCCGTTTGAAGCAGCTTTGTTATAATACCACCGTGTTCGACTTATGTCAACACTTTTTTAAAACTTTTTTCTTAAGCTTTTAAGCACTTACTTAAATAATATGAAAAGTTATCTTTTATAATAATTTTTCACATCACACGCTGTCGTTCCTTGCTGTTTTGTGCCTCATCGCTTCGGCTTAGTTAATATACCATCAAACAACATGTCAATTCAACCGACGCGATAATTATTTTAACCGAATTCAACAAATTTATTCCTTCATACCTGCCATATGCTTAATTATGCTCTTTTATATTTGTTTATGCTCATTTTGAAATATAATAAAATGAAATATATAAACATGTGAATCTTTTGCTTACATTATATTGCAGTAATATAACGTAGCATCCAAATATTCATTGAACTAATAGCAGTACAGTGTTATTCTGAATTTATTAGCAGATGATTAATAATTGCTGCATTAAAATTGAATTTCAGCTGCAAAATCCAATAGCACAACAAATTAAATTAATTTAGATAAGAAAATTGAATATAATCGTAAATACATAAATGGAAGGAGATAATAATATGGATAAGGTTATAAACTGGGGTATATTAGGAACAGGAATAATAGCCAATAGCTTCGCTAAAGGCATATCCTATTTGGAAGATGCCCGTTTATACGCAGTCGCTTCCCGTTCCATAAAAAAAGCAGCCGATTTTGCTGAAAACCATAATGCAGTAAAATTCTATGGCAGTTATGAAGAACTGGTACAAGATAAAGAAGTTGATATAGTATATATAGCTACACCAAATACCGTACATAGAGATAATATTATTCTTTCCTAAACAACGATAAAGCTGTTTTATGCGAAAAACCTCTGACTATAAATGCAACCGAAGCGGAAGAAGTAATCAGCCTGGCCCGCAGCAAGAAACTTTTTCTTATGGAAGCTATGTGGACTAGATTTTTTCCCGTTATGGAAAAAGTCCATTCCTGGATAAATGACGACGCAATAGGAGCTATACGTATGCTTACTGCTGATTTCGGTTTCAGAAGGGAAGGTCCTGCCGAAGTAAGAAAAGTCAGTCTGGAAAGAGGCGGAGGTGCTCTTCTTGATGTGGGTGTTTATCCGATATCTTTTGCTTCATGGATATTTGGCAAATATCCATTAAAAATTACCGGCATTACAAGCCTTTATGATACAGGAGTAGATCAATTGTCCTCCATGCTGCTGGGATATGACGACGGTAAAATGGCCGTATTATCCTGTTCAATAAATACTCCTACGCCTAAGGAAGCTAGAATTATTGGAAATAAAGGTTCTATACATATTCCTGATTTTTATAAGGCTACTAAAGCCACCCTATCCGTTATTGGCAGGGAACCTGTAACCTTTGAAGTCCCTCTTGAGGGAAATGGTTATAATTACGAAGCTAAAGCAGTAGGAGAATATTTGCGGCAGGGTAAAAATGAGAGTGATTTAATGCCCCTTGACGATTCACTTCTTACTATAAAAGTAATGGATCAACTTCGTAATCAATGGGGGATAAAATTTCCTACAGAAAATTAACATAAGGCAAAAAGAAAGTGTCAAGGTTCTTATTCCCTCGACACTTTCTTTTTTATAACTTATCTATAATAATCCACACCGGCTTCAAATAGCTTCTGGTCCTTTTCTCCGGGTACATTTTTAGCAACATACGAACCTATACGTTCAGAATGACCCATTTTCCCTAATATACGACCATCAGGGCTTGTTATACCCTCTATTGCTAAAATCGAACCATTTGGATTATATTTGGGGTCATAAGTGGCATTCCCATCTGCATCCACATATTGCGTTGCTATTTGTCCGTTCTGTATCATCATATTCAATATATCATCATTAGCTACAAATCTGCCTTCTCCGTGGGATATAGGTATAGTATATATCTCACCCACTTCCGTATTTGCAAGCCATGGCGAAATGCATGATGAAACCCTTGTCTGAACCATGCAGGATACGTGCCTTCCAATTGTATTGAATGTTAAAGTAGGTGAATTTTCATCTATGTCCCTGATTTCACCGAAAGGTACAAGCCCAAGCTTTACAAGAGCCTGAAAACCGTTACAGATTCCAAGCATTAATCCATCCCTGTTTTTAATTAAGCTCATTACTGCTTCTTTAACATATGGATTTCTAAACGCAGTTGCGATAAATTTGCCTGAACCGTCAGGTTCATCTCCTCCGCTGAAACCTCCAGGTATCATTATAATCTGAGAATTATTTATCTTTTTCACCATTAGTTCTATGGACTTCTCGATATCTTTTGAAGTTAAATTTTTAATAACAAATGTATCAACTTCCGCACCTGCGGCTTCAAACCTTCTGGCTGTATCATATTCGCAATTGGTTCCCGGAAATACCGGCATAAACACTCGCGGTTTTGCTAATTTTAAAGATGATTTGTTCCCTTTATGCCTATCATAGGTTATCTGTTCAGGTTTACCTTCTATCCGGGGGCCATAAACAGGGAATATCTTGTCAATTGGCTCCTGCCATTTTTGCAATAAGGTATCAAGCTTCATTTCAATGTTGCCCAGGATAATACTTTCTTTTTGCTCAGTAGTACCAAGTACTTTATAATCAATTCCCCTGAACATGCTTTCCAAATCCTGATCATTACCTACTTCAAGAATTATTGAGCCATAATCAGGGCTGAAAATACTGTTAATATTTACATCTACATTAAATCTAAATCCTATCATGTTTCCAAAGCACATCTTGCTGATAGCTTCCGCAATTCCTCCAGAACGCACCGTTTGAGCCGAAATTATTTTACCTGACTCTATCAGTTCATGTATCCTGTCGAAATTCCTGTTTAAATTATCAAAATCAGGCAAGTCATTTTCATCTCTCCTAAGAGGTACTATTATAACTTTGTTTCCTGCCTTCTTAAATTCATTGGATATGATGTTTTTAACATTAGTTACACCAACAGCAAAAGCTACAAGCGTGGGAGGAACATTCATATCTTTGAACGTTCCTGACATGCTGTCCTTTCCTCCTATGGCTCCTATTCCAAGCTTCATTTGTGCGTAATATGCACCCATGAGTGCGCTAAATGGTTTACCCCATTTTACGGAATCCTTACCCAGCTTTTCGAAGTATTCCTGTAAGGTCAGCCTAGCACTTCTGTGATTTCCTCCCATGGCAACAATCTTTGCAACAGCTTCAACTATCGCAAACACAGCTCCATGAAACGGGCTCCATTTAAAAATATCCGGATTATATCCAAATGACATCAGCGTGCCTGTTGTGGTATTTCCCTCAAGCACCGGGATTTTAGCAGCCATTCCTTCAGCAGGTGTAAGCTGATACTTGCCTCCGAAAGGCATAAGAACAGTTCCGGCACCTATTGTACTGTCAAATCTTTCGGACAACCCTTTCTGGCAACAGGCATTTAATTTCTGCAGATTTTGTATCCATGATTTTTCTATATCTGTAACTATATTGCGAGATTTGTCTGCGAAATAATTCAAATTTTCTTCAGGAACTGCTACTTCTACATTGGTATATTGAGTAACTCCATTAGTATTCAGAAATTCTCTGCTTATATCAACTATCCTCTTTCCGTTCCATGTCATCCTGAGCCTGCCCTCACCGGTAACATATGCGACTTTTGTAGCTTCAAGATTTTCATCTTCCGCCGCCATAATGAAGTCTTCCGCATCTTCCGGCGAAACCACAACTGCCATACGTTCCTGGGATTCTGATATTGCAAGTTCCGTACCGTCAAGCCCTTCATATTTCTTTGGAACAGCATCCAAATTTATTTCCAGGCCGTCTGCCAATTCGCCTATGGCAACCGAAACGCCACCTGCGCCGAAATCATTACACTTTTTAATCATCCTGCTTACCTTCGGATTTCTGAAAAGCCTCTGTATTTTTCTTTCTGTAGGAGGATCACCTTTTTGAACTTCGGCTCCGCAGGTAAAAAGGGATTCCTCAGTATGTTCTTTTGATGAGCCTGTTGCACCTCCGCATCCGTCTCTTCCTGTCCTTCCTCCGACCAAAATTATAACATCGCCCTCTTCAGGCTTCTCTCTTACCACATTCCTCTTTGGAGCAGCACCTATTACAGCGCCGATTTCCATCCTTTTAGCTACAAATCCTTCATCATATACTTCAGCAACCTGACCTGTAGCAAGGCCAACCTGATTTCCATAGGAACTATATCCGGCAGCAGCACCCGTAGTTATCTTCCTTTGAGGCAACTTCCCAGACAGAGTATTCTCTATGCTTGTTCTTGGATCGCCTGAACCAGTTACACGCATAGCCTGGTAAACATATGACCTTCCTGACAGCGGATCTCTTATTGCACCTCCAAGGCATGTGGCAGCTCCTCCGAATGGTTCAATCTCCGTGGGATGGTTATGGGTTTCGTTTTTGAACATAACCAGCCATTCTTCTTCTTTTCCGTCTACGTCTACATTTACTACAATACTGCAGGCATTATTTTCATCAGATACGTCAAGGTCCTTCATCATTCCTTTTTTGTATAATTCCTTTGCAGCTATTGTAGCTATGTCCATAAGGCAGATGTTTTTATTCTTTTCGCCATGCACATATTTTCTCGATTCCAAATACATGTCATAAGCTTCTTTAATTGGTCTTGAATATTTACCCTCATTTATAGCTATATTTTCTATGTTGGTAAGGAATGTCGTATGCCTGCAGTGATCGGACCAATAAGTATCAATCACTCTTAATTCAGTTACTGTAGGATTTCGCTTCTCTTTTTCTTTAAAATAGCTCTGGCAGAATTTAAGGTCTTCTTTTGACATGGCAAAACCCATTTTATCCATGAACTGATCCAACTGACTTTCATCCATATCAATAAATTCTGAAATCGTTTCAACTTCTTCAGGCACCTGTACGTTCATTTCAAGAGTATCCGGCTTATCAAGTGATGCCTCCTGTGATTCTACAGGATTTATACAATATGACTTTATCCTCTTATATTCACTGTCAGATATATTACCCTCAAGCAATATAATTTTAGCCGCTTTGACAATCGGTCTTTCCCCACAGGTTAATATCTGTATGCATTGTGCAGCAGAATCAGCTCTCTGGTCATATTGACCCGGCAAATATTCAACAGCTATAACTCTGCTTTGTGACGGTATGTCCAATTTTTCATCATACACATAATCTACCGGCGGTTCTGAGAATATGGTTTTTCTGGATTTTTGATATTCCTCATCCGTTATGCCCTGAATATCATATCTGTTAACAATCCTGACCTTTTCCAGTCCCTTTATGCCAAGATTTTCTTTTAAATCCCTGTACATACTTTTCGCTTCAATATCATAACCAGGCTTTTTTTCAACAAAAATTCTCTTTACGTTCATGTATATACACCCTTTGCTTTTCTTTTATTAACATGATCTGACACTTCTCTTCTTTCGCTGATTTTTCTCTTGAGAAATGTCCTCAATTTACGGCTTTTTCTTATTATTGCGATATAAGTACATTTAAATTTCTACTTTCAAAAATAATTATACCATGATATAATACATTAGTAAAATTAATAATTCTAATATAATTTATTAGGTGGTCTTATGGATATAAATTTTGAATTATATAAAATTTTTTATTTCACTGCCAAGTACAAAAGTTTTTCAGAAGCAGCATCTAAGCTTTATATTTCCCAATCCGCCGTGAGCCAGGCGATAAAAAATCTTGAAAAACAAATAGGAGGACAGTTATTTTACAGAAAAACAAGGAACATAAAGCTGACAAGCGAAGGTGAAGTTCTGTTCGGCCATATAGAACAGGCATATAATTTTATCAAAGCCGGTGAAAGCAAGATATGCGAAATGAAAAACATGAATCTGGGAAAAGTCCGCATAGGTGTAGGAGACACAATATGCAAGTATTTCCTTATACCATTTTTGCGCAAATTTAATAAAAAATATCCTAACATCAAAATTCAGGTGGTTAACAGAACCTCTTCACAGATTATTTCCGCTCTTCTAAATGGTATTATTGATGTGGGTATAGCAACAATTCCTGTTAATAATAGCAATATTGACGTTAAACATTTTAAATATGTTGAAGATATTTTTATTGCATCTTACAAATATATAGAATTATATGATAAAAACATCGATATATCAGACTTAGCACAATATCCTTTATTGATGCTTGAACGTAATACTTCAACAAGGCGTTTTTTTGATAAATTCCTTGATGAAAATGATATATCACTTATTCCTGAAATAGAGCTTGAAAGTGTAGAATTGCTGGTTGAATTCGCAAAAATTGGCCTTGGCATATCACATGTCTTAAAAGAAAGCGCCGCTCAGGCAATATCAAACAATGAAGTTTTTGAAGTAAAGACACTGCAGCCTATGCCAAAAAGGGAACTCGGCATAATTACCATTAAGGACGTACCCCTATCCCATTCCGCAAAAGAATTTATAAATATGCTCTGCCTTCATGAAGGCCTTGCTCCTTTATTTTAAAACCAAATAGTGGTATCATAATAATTATCAACCTGTTTTATTTGCATATGTATGAAATATAAACTTGTATTATAGGAGGATGATCATATGTCTGATCAAATATCCCAGATTGCGCAAAGAATAAGAGAATTGAGAGAACTCTCAGATATATCAGTTGATGAAATGTCTGAAAAACTAAATATATCTCCTGCAAAATACCGTCAGTATGAAAGTGGTAATTCGGACATTCCCGTGAGCTTTCTTTATAATGTTGCCGGGCTTTTCAATATTGAACTTTCGGTTCTGTTTACGGGGGAAAATCCAAAGCTTCACACCTTCTCCGTAGTCAGGAATGGAAAAGGAGTAAGCATGGAAAGAAGAAAAGAATACAAATATCAAAATCTTGCATATAATTTTGCAAATAAAAAGGCTGAACCCTTCCTTGTTACTGTTGAACCCGATAAGGACGGTTCGAAGGAAATGCATTTTAATTCTCATGACGGCCAGGAATTCAACTATATGCTTGAAGGTACAATGAGAGTTGTCATAGACAATCATGAAATTATTTTAAATGAAGGTGATTCATTATACTTCGATTCAGGGAAAAAGCACGGAATGCAGGCTTTAAATGATAAACCGGCAAAATTTCTAGCCATAATATTATGAATAATAAATCATTGATTTAAATTGTTGTGCTGTATAATTTTGTTTCAAGAAACCGAGTTACGATGCCAAGACCCTGTAAATTCAGCTGCTGCGAATTCAAACTCACAGAATAATTAAATTTTTATTTGTGCTCCGTAACAGAATTTGTTTCTAGAAGAAGAACACAGAATTAAAGAAATGCCTTTTTAACATATATGAAAATCTGGAGATTAGTTATGTTAAAAAGCACTATGTAAATATTCTGCTCAAACAGTGAATTCGATTAACTTAGGCTCGGATTAACAGGTGATATTAGCCTCTTCACAGGGTTTCTTCCACAGAACAATCAGCACAATGGATTAAAATAACAATAAATATATTGGAGGCTCCCATGTTAGAAAAATTTTTAGATAAAACGGAATTCAGTTCATATGAAGATTTCTGTTCCAATTTTAAAATTAATATACCTGAAAATTTTAACTTTGCCTATGATGTTGTTGATGAAATTGCCAGAGTTACTCCTGAGAAAACTGCAATTGTTTGGTGCAATGAAAAAGGTGAGGAGAAAATTCTTACATTCAAACAGCTAAAGTATTACAGCGACAAAGCTGCGAATTTCTTCAGATCAAGAGGTATAAAAAAAGGCGATTCAGTAATGCTTATACTTAAAAGGCGATATGAGTTCTGGTTTTGCATACTAGCGCTGCATAAAATCGGAGCAATCTGCATCCCGGCAACTCATCTTCTTACAGCCAAGGATATTATATACAGAAATAATGCTGCTGATGTAAAGATGATTGTATCGGTTGCCGATCCCGAAGTTATGCAGCATATAGATGATTCCCATCAAAATTCTCCTTCCCTTATGTATAAAGTTTGCATCGGTCAAAAACGCGACGGGTGGCTGGATTTTTATGAAGAACTGGAAAAAGTACCGGATAATTTCATAAAGCCTTCCGGCAATGAGCTTCCTAAAAACAGCGATATTATGCTTATCTATTTTACATCAGGAACAACAGGAATGCCTAAAATGGTAACGCATAATTATTTGTATCCCCTTGGGCATATAATAACGGCAAAATACTGGCAGAATGTACAGGAAGGAGGGCTTCATCTTACAGTTGCAGATACCGGATGGGCAAAAGCAGCATGGGGCAAAATATACGGGCAATGGCTGGCCGGAAGCGCTGTATTTGTATATGATTTTGACCGTTTTGTTGCAAAGGATCTACTTAATGTAATTGTAAAATATAATGTAACCACTTTCTGTGCTCCTCCGACTATATACAGATATTTCATCAGAGAAGACCTTACAAAATATGATCTGAGCAAGCTTAAATATTGTGCGGTTGCAGGAGAGCCCTTAAACCCTGAAGTATATAATCAGTTTTTTAAAGCTACAGGTATAAAGCTCATGGAAGGATATGGTCAGACAGAACTGGCTCTTGTCCTTGGAACGTTTCCATGGATGAAGCCTAAACCCGGTTCAATGGGAAAACCTTCACCATTATATGACGTAGATTTATTAAGCGAAGAAGGTACCCCCTGTGAAGCAGGTGAAGAAGGACAGATAGTATTACATACTGATAAAGGGCTTCCAATCGGTATCTTCGGCGGTTATTACAAAGATGAAGACCTGACTAAAAATGTATGGCATGATGGTATTTATTACACCGGTGACATGGCATGGCGCGATGAGGACGGTTATTTCTGGTTCGTAGGAAGAGCTGACGATGTAATTAAAAGCTCGGGATACAGAATAGGGCCGTTCGAGGTGGAAAGCGCACTGCTTGAGCATCCGGCAGTACTGGAATGCGCCATCACTGCCGTACCAGATCCATACAGAGGACAAATAGTTAAAGCAACCATAGTTCTTACAAAGAATTATAAGCCAAGCGATGAACTTAAAACCGAATTGCAGAATCATGTAAAAAGAGTGACTGCCCCATATAAATATCCAAGGGTTATTGAATTCGTAGATGAATTGCCCAAAACCATAAGCGGTAAAATCCGCAGAGCCGAGATAAGAAACAATGATAATAGGAAAAGCAGATAAATATTAATACGTCAAAAAGGTGCATATGCACCTTTTTGACGTATTATTTGCAACTTTCTGTTTACAAATGCCAGTCCGATATAATTTTGCATAACCTGACTAAGCACTGGCAAACTTTTCAAGTATCATATTGCTTCTTTCTATAAATTTAGTCATTGCGTCAGGCTCAAGCTGTTTATTGCTCATTATGGCAAGGTCATATATATGCTCGCAAATAATCTTAATATCATCTTTCTTTTCTACTTCATCTTTCATTTTCATGAGCGCTTTTACAAGATTATTATTCTTATTCAGCACCAAGGTTTCATCTACAGGGAACATTCCCTGCATATCCATTCCTCCGAACATCCTGCTCATATCCTGCAATCTTCTGGATTGTTCTGAAAGCATGATGACTCCCGGAACATTCGCGGATTTCAGAGCTTCTACCTGAATTTTCAGCTTGTCATTAGACAGATTTTCTTTAAACAATTTCTCCAGGCTCTCCTGCATCTTTTTTATTTCATCCTTGTCTTTTGACCCTTCATCATCTTTGAGGCTGTCAGTTACATCAGAATCAATCCTTAAGAACTTAATATCGCTGTTCTTCATTTCAAGGGTCTGTATAAAATGAGGATCTATCATCGAAGATAAAACAACAGCTTCCATATTGTTATCTTTGAACATCTTTATATACTGGGACTGCTGCTTTTCATCCGTTACATAAAATATCTTATTTTTATGTTTGTCTTTATTCCTATCAAGGTAATCTTTTAATGTTACATAATCGCCGTTTATTGTTTTAAATATTATTATGTCCTTTACCCTGTCATAAAATTTTTCTTCTCTCATGCAGCCGTATTTAATAAACGGATTTATATCTTCCCAATATTTATTATAATTTTCACGCTCATTTTCAAACAGTGATACGAGTTTATCCGCAACCTTCTTTGTAATGTGATTTGAGATTTTTATCACATTTTTATCCTTCTGCAAAAAGCTTCTGGATACATTAAGGGGCAAATCCGGACAATCTATTGTGCCTTTTAAGAGCATAAGGAATTCAGGTATTACCTCTTTTATGTTGTCTGCCACAAAGACCTGATTATAATATAATTTTATCTGGCCCTCATTTATTTCAAACTCATGCTTAATTTTTGGGAAATACAATATTCCTTTAAGGTTAAAAGGATAGTCCATGTTTAAATGTATCCAAAATAGCGGATCATTGTAGTCCATGAATACTTTCTTATAAAAATCCTTATACTCCTGATCGGTACAATCCTTTGGATTTTTCAGCCACAGAGGATTTGTGTCATTTAAGGGTTCAGGCTGTTTATCAGCTTCTTTATCGTCTTTTTTGCTTTTATCCTTTTTTGCACATTCATTTTCTAGATAGATTTCATAGGGCAGAAATGAACAATATTTTCTGATTATCTCACGCATTTTATATTCTTCAAGGAATTCAAGGCTGTCGTCCTGTACATACAAAGTTACCGTAGTACCGCGGGTATTCCTGTCCGAATTACTTAATTCGTAATCCGTTCCTCCGTTGCTTATCCATCTTACAGCTTCTGCTCCGCTTTGATAAGAAAGGGTATCGATCTGTACCTTGTCAGCAACCATAAACGCAGAATAAAATCCAAGACCGAAATGTCCGATAATCTGCCCTTCATCGGTTTTATCCTTGTACTTCTCTATAAAATCCTTTGCTCCTGAAAAAGCAATTTGGTTAATATATTTTTTCACTTCCTCTTCTGTCATTCCTATACCATTGTCTATTATTTTCAACGTTTTTTTATCTTTGTTTACAATTACTTTTATGTAAAACTTCTCATCTTTATTAATTTCGGCTTCTCCGATAGAAGATAGCTTTTTAAGTTTACTGATAGCATCACTGCCGTTTGAAATCAGCTCACGCACAAAAATGTCCTTATCGGAATAAAGCCATTTTTTAATAATCGGAAAAATGTTTTCGGTATTAATTGATATGCAGCCGCTTTCATGAGCCATAATATCATCCTCCCGTTTTTATAAGTAATTGATATTGCATAATTCAACCTTATTTATAATAAGCTCTATAATTAGTTGCTGAAGGAACCTGTAAAAATAGCATGTCCCTGCCAATCCGAGCTCCAATTAAATGAATCCTCTATTACTTAGAATAAACTTATAATCATTCTGAGATTTTGAATTCATAGCAGCTGAATTTGCAGGGTTCTGACATCATTACTTAAGTACTGCAATAAAACCAACCGGCGCAATAAAAGTTATATTATGTTTCAATAACAAGTCCCGTTGGGCTCAACATATATAATACAACTCTGTTGAAAATATTGTCAAGGCAAAATTAGCACTCTCTTAAAGAGAGTGCTAACAGAATATCACTATAATTAATATTAAGCAAACTAAACTAATCTATAGTTTTTATCATGTTTATTTAATCATTCCAAATTCATTCTTATATATGTTATTTTTATGTGTTACTCTTCAATTTTCGGAAGCTTATTAAGGCTTTGTTTTACGTTTTCCTCAGAATATGATACATCCTCCAGCTTACCGGCAAAATAATTGTCATACGCAGTCATATCAAAATACCCATGACCGCTTAAGCAGAAAAGTATAACCTTTTCCTCTCCTGATTCTTTTGCTTTTAAGGCTTCATTTATAGCACCCTTTATTGCATGGGATGATTCAGGTGCAGGTATTATACCTTCAGATCTTGCAAACATAACTGCCGCATCAAATACAGATTTCTGACCATATGCCTCAGCTTCAATAATTCCGTCATGATAGAGCTGGCTTACTATAGCCGAATCACCATGATATCTCAAACCGCCCGCATGTATCCCTGCAGGTACGAAGTCATGCCCCAGTGTGTACATTTTTGCTATTGGGCCTACCTTTACCGTATCTCCATAATCATAGGCAAACACACCTTTTGTAAGGGTAGGACATGCACTTGGCTCTACAGCCACAGCTCTTAACTTTTGGCCTTTAAACTTATCCATAAGGAACGGGAAAGTTATTCCTGCAAAATTGCTTCCTCCGCCGCAGCATGCAAGAATTACATCCGGATATTCATCTATCATTTCAAGCTGCTTCTTCGCTTCCAGCCCTATTATAGTCTGATGCAAACAAACATGATTCAACACGCTTCCCAAAGCATAATTTGTATCAGAATGTGAAGCTGCATCCTCAACAGCTTCGCTTATGGCTATTCCCAGGCTTCCTGTACAATCAGGATCCTGCTCAAGTATTTTCCTTCCGCATTCGGTAAGGTTGCTCGGGCTTGCTATTACATTTGCTCCAAAAGTTTGCATGAACGATTTTCTGTAAGGTTTCTGCTGATAGCTGACCTTAACCATATAAACCGTACATTCCATTCCAAAATGGTTAGCTGCATAACTTATTGCACTTCCCCACTGGCCCGCTCCGGTTTCCGTAGCAATTCTTTTAATCCCGGCAGCCTTGTTAAAATATGCCTGTGGAATGGATGTATTGAGCTTATGGCTTCCCGTGGCATTCGTTCCTTCATACTTATAGTATATTCTTGCAGGTGTATCCAACAGCTTTTCCAGCTGCCTTGCCCTGTACAAAGGGCTTGGTCTCCATTGCTTGTACATTTCCCTTACTTCATTAGGTATGTCTATCCATCTTTCCGTTGATGTTTCCTGCATTATCAATTCCATAGGAAATATGGCCGACAGTTCATCCGGAGTTGCCAGTTTACCGGTTTTTGGGCTGTAGTATGGTGCCGGTTTATTTGGCATGTCAGCTAGAATGTTGTACCATTGCTTTGGTATCTCGCTCTCTTCCAATATTATTTTTGTTACATCGTTTTTACTCATCTTACTCATCTTTACTCATCTCTCCTCACTTTTCCCAAAGAACAGTATCAGCTGGCAGCAATAACTTAAAACCCGAGATTTCTGTTTTATGTCAGTTATTGCGCATTACTGCATACTGCTAACAAGGGATAATATTATATACAGTCTACTAAAAATTTTTCTTAATTTCAATATAAAAATATGTCTAATAATATGAAATTTAAACATAAGCATGATTATGTTTATTACAGAATATAAATAGAAATTGTTTGGTTAATCTTTTTAATGGCAGTGCTTGCATGCCGTATAGCCCAAATTTTTTGCTTTCGATAAACCAATGGCAATTTTACTGCTATGCAAATGCCTGCATCCGTCTTCATGATATTTTACTCCATATTTCGTAACATATACTATTCTGTCATCTATATTTTCTGATGGATCAGCATTATCATCATCTTCCCCGTCACCTGTTCCGTCATCACCTTTAATTGATGACACGACTGCATCCATTAAATTTGCGAATGCATTGTTGCCGTTTATCCATGCTTTTTCAACAGCAATATGCCGGGTAACTATTGTCTTGTTCCCAAAAAACGGAATATTAGCTTTAGTGCTGTATTCCACCGCTATTATTACATCATTCTGCTGAGGAGTATAGTCAATAGCAGAGCATGTACTAAGATATGAACTGTCTTTTAATTTCATTTCATACTCTGCATTGCTTTGAGGCAATTCCGCCATTATTATTTTTATCTTTTTATAATTTGCCCCTGAATTATTGCAATGTTTTTTTAGCAGATTGCCTATAACGGTGTATTTTAAATCCGTCTTAAATTTATAATAAACACCTGCTACTTGCTGTGTTATATATGAAGCTGCCTGCTGCTTATAGTCATTGCAAATTTTCAAAACAGAATTCTTCAGCACGCTTTCCAAATCCTGTGTTTCAAATTCTCCTGCAATAAAATTTGATAATACTGATACTGCCTGATCAGATGAGTTTTCAAAGGTTGAGTACTGGCTTTTTTCACTTTCAAAATCAGGAATGACATATCCGCTTTCCGATATTAATTCATCTTCAATTTCATTTAAAAATGTTACAGGATAACCGGCTGCCGCTATTTGCTTGGCTGTTTCATTAACCGCATGGTTTACGGCAATATTAATACATGCAAACCTTAAAAACATAAAAAGCAGCAAAAAAAGTAAAAGCATAACCGTAAATGTCAGGCTTGCTTCTACAGTTATTGCTCCTCGTGATTCATATGTTTTGTTTTTCAGATTCAGCATGACCTTCTTCATATTATAGTTACTCCAATAACATCTTTGTTTTATGTCAACTTATATAATAAATTACTTAATCAATTGTGACGGTTGCTTTGTAAAAGAATCCCTATAAAGAGACCTTTTAATACCCCAAGTTTATTTCTTTATGTATAATATAGCTTCCCTTGTTAAACCCAGGTATATTAAGCTTGTCCAGGTGAAGTACAGGCAAAAACCATAAGTTTATCTTTACATCTGCATAACCTTTTATGTACATGTTATAATTGCCTGCTTTGAAATTTTCATCTTTCTGTATGCAATTTATTTGTATAAGCTGCCTGATATTATTAAGCTGGCCTTCTTCATCGAACATCGACTGTACAAGAAGCATAAGCCTCAAATGATCATCATATCCGATTTTAATAAATTTAACAGAGGGGCACAGGGCTATTTCCTCACCTCTGCATAGTGCGGCTATATCCCTGCATGATAGGATAAAAGCTTTCCCAACAGCATATATTAGCCTGAATAACGGTTCGGGATTACAGCTTTTAACAAAACTATCGATAAAGTTTATCGAAAACCTTAGCATCCATATAGTACCCAATGTCTTTGTTATATTGGACAATTCGCTTCTGTCTCCCCATAATATATACTCTGCTTCACCCTTAGTAAAATAATGGTCTCTCTCAATATTTGTAGTCAGGTATGTAAAGTTACCCATCACATACTCGGTTATATACAGCTTGTCCCTCCCGTTTTCAAGGGCATCTATAAATATATTCAAAAAATCTCCTGCTTCGTCGTTGTCTATTTCAGCCATGTCAGAATCAACAACTGAATTTTTTTGCTTCATCTTTTCATATTTTTTTTCATCCAAATATACATGATTGTTTATTTCATCACGAGTGATAATCCAGCTTTCGTCGATTACCTTAAGGTAAGACTTAAGAGTTTCGCTTAGTTTGTCAATTGTATCTGTAGCCACGTCCTTTTCGCCCGTATCTTCTGTTTTGCCGTCCTGATTATCCGCCGGTTTATTAGTAACTATTTCTTTATCAGCCGGTAACTTAAAATTCTTGATTATATTATTTATTTCATTCCTTTTGGAGGTGATCTGTTCGGTAATTACACCTATTTCATTTTCAATTTTGCCTTTTTTATCATTCTCCTCCTTAAGGCTTTTATTTAATCTTGCTATTTCTTCTGCACTTAATTTTTCTTTTTCTTCCTCAGAATCAGATTGTTCTAGTTTAGCCTCGATTCCCTTTATGTTTTCATCTATCACCTCAAGCTGTTTATTTAGATTTTCTATACTTTTTTCAAGCCCTGCAATTTCTCCTTTAAGCTGCTCTACTTTGGCAATAGCTATTTCAACTTCTTTTTTGCCGTCATTTACTATTTGTTCTATTTCATTAACATTTAGCTCCACATTATCAAACTCATTGCTTTTTGTAACCTGAATATCCGCGTCGCTGTTCTGGTTATTTGAAACAGTGCATGCGTCAGCTTCTTCTTTTGCTTTTTTATACGTATCCAATTTATCTTTCACATTGTTGCATTCATTTTTTATTTCCCCAAGCAATGTTTTCATTTGCTCAAGCTTATTTTCGTCATTGGAGTTATTAAGTTCTTTTATTTTATTCATTTTTTCATTTGTATTGTCTATCGCGTCGTTTAAGTCATTCCTTGCTTTTCTTACTACTTTTTCTTTTTTTGTATATTCAATCTTACCTTTTATGTTAATATTCTTAAATTGCTCCGCAAGGTTTTCTATCACGGAAACCGGTGCTCTGTATTTCATATATTCCATCATTGAGTTTTTCAGCATCTGATTGTCCAAGAGGCTTCCATATCCTTCAATACCTGTATTTTTACTTCCCTTCATCAGCTCAAATTTTATTAGATTGTATTTGTCGCTGTTTTTTAAATTGACCTCCAGGTATCTTATAAATTCATCTTTAATCTTTTTATTGCCGTTAATACTGCTGGTGGTATCCAACGCAAAGATGCCATAATCGTTTATTAAATTCTCATCATAGCCGGCCAATACTGAACGTGCTGAGGTGTTCAGGGCTTCCTGTACTTGTCTTTCCGCTATTATTATTCTTGAACAGTCAATAAAAGTTAATATGAAAATTATAATTACCATTAATATCAAACACTGAAAAACACTGATTGAACCTCTGTTACCGATTTTCTTTCTCATCGAATCACCTTGCTATATTTTCCCTTTAATCTTGTCTAAATAGCTTTTAATATTAAAACTTTCACCCAAATCCTGTATTTTTTCCAGACAGAAATCCATATTTCTTATAAATTCCGCAGGTTCGGACACCGTAGCCGAAGCTTCAGCTCCGATTTCCAGATACTTTGATTTTTTTCTTGTAAATCCTATTGGTGATTTATATTTCTGTACAACCTTTACTTTAATTTTTCTCTCAAAAAAATTATTTTTGAACTCAATCTTTAAATCGGTATGATCAGGCTTAATGACTGTTCTTCCTAAATAATCATATAGTGCCAGTCTAATTCTGGCGATTTTCCTGTCCTGAATACTTGTATTTTTACTCCGAATTGTTTTTTTTGCATCATCAATATATTGGTCAAGTCCGATATTATGTATTGTTTCTACATATGGATTTTCAAAAGAATCCATATTGAATGAAAATAAGTCATCGTTTGTTATTCTATAGTACAATGGATCTCTTTCCTTTTCATTATCCCATGAACCGTCGGATATGTCTTTCCTGCTGTCAACCCAAATTTCCGCACCCTGCTGTGTTGCTTCGGACACCGCGTAATGTAGAAGCAGCTTCTGATACAGCAATATACCTCCCATAATAAGTACTAAAATTGTAATCATTATTGTAGGAACAATTATTGAAGCTTCTACAGTCAAACTTCCCCTCTCTGATGAGATTTTTGACAGTTTTTGTCTCATACATATCGCTCCATTTATTACTTTTTATACCTTATTTTCTTATAATTTTATATTTATTTCACATATTTGTCAATATTTTTCTTTTCAGGATATGAAAGGGGACAGGTAAAATGAAATATCATTCTGCCTGTCCCCTTTTTCATTCATCTGGTGCTATTAATTTCTACCAATCTATTTCAGCAGTCCTGTATCTTCCCGTGACTCTGCTCTTGCTGTTATAGTCAAACAGCACCAGCATTTTATTTTCCGATACAGCAATATCTTCACTATTTATACCAAATCTTATATCAAAACTCTCGAAATGCACACTCTTTATTATTTCTTTAGGCTTGAAATCTTTATATTGAGGTAAGTATTTTTTTATATTCTTTTCATCTTTTAAAAACTCAAAACATTTTTCCCTGAATCCCGCTTCAATCCTCCTTACTATTCCTTTCGGCAGATTATTTGTATTATCTGCCGACAAAAAGTCGAATTTCATCAACTCATTAATAATAATCAAATCATTTTTCTCGATATACGGTTGTATGAAATCCATAAGCACGGTAAATTTTTCACGGCCCGATAATGACCTTTTAAACAGCCCTTTTTTATTATAATAATCTGCCAGCTTCTCAAAGAAATCAAATGGTGTATTAAAATAATTGCCAATTAAAAACTTAAGAGTTTTTGTAAAACGCAAACTGTTCCAATAGGCTTCGACTAATTCTTCTATGTCCTTCAGATACATTATTTCATCTGCATTTATGAATTTATTGGATATTATTTCATAGGGAGGATATTCGTGATATATATATGAATATAATTTTTCTTCCCTTTTAATCTTCGAACCTTTAAGAAGCTTAAGAAAACCAAGCTGCAACTGGTGGGGATATAGAATAAACACTTTATTGAAAGAATTAATAAAGGACTGAAGATCCTCCTTTGGCAAGCCTGCAATAAGGTCCACATGTATATTTATATTTCCGAATCCCATTAATTTTTTGATATTTTCAAATACTTTTTTTAAATTTGTTTTTCTGTCTATAGCGTTTAACGCATCATTATTTAAAGTCTGAATCCCTATTTCAAGCTGTATCATGCCTTCCGGAACTGTTTCCAGAAGATTTAGCATTTCATCGTCAAAAAGGTCAGCTGCCGCTTCAAAATGAAAATTAACGTTTCCACCATTTTCTATTATCCAGCTTATTATGCTTTTTGCCCTCTGCTTGTTGCAGTTGAAAGTTCTGTCAACAAACTTAACCTGTTTTACACCATACTTGACAAATTTCGCAAGTTCGTTAAACACCCTGTCAAGGCTAAAATAGCGTACACCGTTAAAAGTTGAAGAAATACAATAAGAGCAGGAAAAGGGACATCCCCTCGAAGATTCAAAATAAGCTATTCTTCCGTTCAGCGAATTAAGCATCTCATCTGTATAAGGCGAATTGAGTGAGTCAAGGTCATTTATAAGTTCATAATCCCCATCTGAAATACAGTCGTCATCCATTCTGTATGTTAAGCCTTTTATGTCTTTTAAGTCAGGTTGTCCGTTATAAATATTGTTTAAAAGGAGTTTAAACGAAATTTCTCCCTCACCTTTTAAAATAAAGTCAATATATTGATTATCCTGCATGAGTTGCACGGTTTCGAATGATACTTCAGGTCCTCCTAAAATTATCCTGATATCAGGCAGAGCCTTTTTCAAATCATCAGCAATTTTCATAACAAATTCTATGTTCCAGATATAACAGCTGAATGCTGCTACATCCGGCTTTTCTTGATATATAGAACTGAAAATATTGTTTACTCTGTCGTTTATAGTGAACTCCATTATTTTTATTTCGCCGAATTTCTGACCGCAAGCAGCTTTCAGGTACCATGGCGCAAGGGAGGAATGTATATATTTTGAGTTAATCGCAATTATAACTGTCTTTTTCATTTGTTTCACCATTGTTTTTTTATTTATTATAACACCTGACACCAAACAAGCAATATATGAATACTTCTCATCTGTATACTGTATGTAGATATAAATAATTACTATATGCTACTTAACTAACTCATGCATCTAATTGTTATTTTAATTAACTCTCCTCATCAATCTCCCCCACGCAGTGAATATCTCCTTTAAATAATCCTTCATATCTTTTCTATGCACAGTATCTACAGTTTTTAAAGGTACTTCCACTATAACATCGCCATTTAATCTGTATATAACTTTACCAACTTCAATACCCGCATACACAGGAGCAGGTAATGATTCAGGAAGCTGCACCTCTTTTTGCAGGCCTGTTATTTCTTCATTGCTTAAAGGCATGATTTTATCTTCTATAGGTTTAACATTCACATTTGTACTTTTTCCTCTTAAAATCCGTATCGTTCCATAATTATCTTCTTTATTCACAAGTGTATATTTCTTAAAATTATTAAATGAATAATCAAGTAAAATTCTACTGCTTTCAGCTCTTTTGGCTCTGCTTTGGCAGTAAAGCACTACTGATATTACCCTCATGTCATTGCGTTTTGCCGTAGTAACAAGACACCTGCCTGCTAATCCTGTATATCCTGTTTTAACTCCGTCAGCTCCCGGATATAGTCCCAGCATTTCATTAGTATTCTCAAATACTCTGTTGCCTATTGTAATATGCTTTGTTGATACGATTTTTGCAAAAGTAGGATTATTCATTGCATACCTGGTTATTAAAGCTAAATCATATGCAGTTGAATAATGGCCTTCCACATCTAACCCATGCGGTGTTTTAAAGCTGCTGTCATATGCTCCTATTTCTTTTGCCTTATCGTTCATCATCTGCGCAAAGTTTTCAATGCTCCCGCCTATATGCTCCGCAATTGCTATCGCAGCGTCATTTCCTGACTTCATCATCAATCCGTATAACAGGTCGGAAAGCTTAATTTTTTCTCCTTCTTTCAAATTTATATTCGACCCCCATATTTCAGCAGCCCTCTTGCTTACAGTAACCGTATCATCTAAATTTCCTCTTTCAATAGCAACGATTGCGGTAATTATTTTGGTTGTGCTTGCAATGTACCTTTTAACCTTTGCGTTTTTTTCATACAGTACTCTTCCGCTGTCAAATTCCATAGCAATAGCCGAACCTGCATCAATTCTCTTTATCTCGTTCTTTGATGCAGAAGTTGCCGATGATGAAATAACCTCAAAAGGTATGCCTTCCTCTGTTATTTCATCAGCTGAAACCTTACCGGGAAACACAACTGTTAAAGCGATTAACAGGCTTATAAAAAAAATAATATTTTTCTTCAAAATATCACACCCATAATAAAAATACTTAAAAAGCATTATATACTTATGAAAAGCTGTGCTAAATTATAACTTTTTTAAGTTATCATATCTAAACTCGAATAATGCTAACCCAGCAAACCGTACAGCTAAATTCCTTTCAGAAATGAAGCATAAAGTGCAAAATTAATTTATATTAAAAGAAACCTATAATTTTGTAGCTAATTGTATAAGATTTATCATTACTGTTTGTATATACATCTTTAAATTACATAAAATTAGTAATATAATATATATTGCTTATTTAATATATTTCTTTATGATAAATAAGAATTTATTGTAATTTTTAGCATATATGCTTTTGCATTTTTTGAACAGTTTATAACAAAATGTTGTTGCAAAACATGTATGTTTATATCAATTACAGTAACAGGGAGTGTTACGATGAAAAAGATTTTAATAATATCTTCCGAACACACGGGTCATGGACATAAGAGCATTACTGAAGCTCTTAATGAATATTTCCCAAACTATCCCGATGTTTCAGTTCATGTAATCGATGGATTTTCACTTGCAGGTAATTTTGGATTGAGAGTAGGAAAGCTTTATGGCTCGGTTACAAGAAATGCCAAGGATGTTTGGAAAATGTTTTGGGAAATCTCTATTAAAAACCCCAAACTAATTAATGATTTTGTTGAACTTGTCATTAAGGAAAATTTACTGAATGTAATGGAAGAGGTTAAACCGGATATTATAATTTCAGTGCATCCAAACTATATTACGCCTGTTATAAATATTCTAGAGGAATACAATATTAAAATACCGTTTATCACAATTATTGCTGATCTCGTTAGTATTTCACCCTTATGGGCCGATCCAAGAAGTGATTATACAATTTGCCCCACTGTTGAATCTAAAGAAAAGTGTCTTGAGTTTGGTGTTCCCGAGCCTAAGTTAAAAGTGATCGGGTTCCCTGTACGTTCAAGATTTAATAATTCTTTTAAAGATGAAGGCCGCGAGTATAAAGCGGATCGCCCTCTTAATTGCCTGATAATGAGCGGCGGTGAAGGTGTCGGCAACATGAGCACTATTGCAAAAATTCTGTTGAATAATTTTGATGCCAGAGTGAAAATAATTGCCGGACGTAATAATGCATTAAGAAAAAGGCTCGAAAGAACTCTTGTCGAAAAATACGGAGACAAAGTTGAGGTATACGGATTTGTAACTAACCTTCAGGATCTCATGGCTTCATCAGATATAGCTTTCACAAGGGGCAGCCCCAATGTCGCAATGGAAGCCATAGCATGCGCAGTCCCCCTTGTTATCACGGGTGCCCTTCCCGGTCAGGAAGAAGGTAATCCCGGATATATTGAAAAATACAATCTAGGTGTCAGCTGCGAAAGCACGAGGCAGTTAAAAAGAATAGTAAACGAACTGCTGGAGGATAATGCTAAAATGCTGAACTCTATAAGGCAATCTCAAATTAAATTCAGGAATCCTGATGTGGCAAAGAATATTGTAGATTTTATAATGAGCATAGAAAGCAAAAACAATATCATTTCGCTGAGATTCCCCAGTAAGCCTGAAAAAGTCAAAAAAGTCAAGGAAGTTATCCGTGCACGCAGAGACGCAAGGAAAGAACAGCAAAAATAAAAGCAAGGTTCATACAAATCAAAATTTGTATGAACCTTATTTTTATTTTACACTTCCGTCAATACCAATCATAACTTTAGTTACAGGAATTGATTTTCCTGAATTAGCTACCGCTTCTTCAACCGTCCTTACTATTCCCATACAACATGGTACTTCCATGTGCGCAACAGTTATACTCTTTATTTCATTATTGCATAATATCTGTGTCAGTTTTTCTGTATAAAATTCAATATCATCAAGTTTTGGACATCCTACTACTAATGTTTTGCCTTTCAGTAATGTCAAATGATAATCTGCATATGCAAACGGCACACAATCTGCAGTAACTAAAAGATCCGCATTATTAAAATAAGGTGCATTTACAGGTACAAGGCTTAATTGAACCGGCCATTGCCTGAGCTGAGGTTTAATCTTAATTTCGATATCACCATCCCCTACTCCTATTCCATTTGATATATCCGGTTTATTTTCATTATTAAACATCATTATCCGGCTTCCCGGGCATCCTCCATGGTGATGGTGCATATTACTATGAGTGAGGGGCTTATTTACCGTCTGTTCAGTTTGTCTTTTTTCCTGATTTGCATTTTTCATTTTTTCTGAAAAGGCCATAGCTTCTTCTTCATTAAAGTCTTCCGCTTCCCTTTCTATTATATGAAGGGCATCCATGGGGCAATGGCCAAGACAAGCTCCGAGGCCGTCACAATATGAATCTTTCACTAGTTTTGCTTTGCCGTCTATTATTTGAATCGCGCCCTCTGCGCAGTTCGGAACGCATAAACCGCAGCCGTTGCATTTGTCCTCATCTATTTGAATTATTTTTCTGATTGCCATAAAGTATTTCCTCCTTTATTTTTATTATTTAATCTAACTTAGCGTATTCATTAGCCTGAGCCGTTCATATATACTGATTACTAGGAACAAAATTTATTGTGATTTTATTATACTATACGGCGTAATAATATTTAGTAACTTATGTTACCAAAATAAAATTATTTATAAAAAGAGCCTGGCTCATTACCATATGCTCCATCTACCGGCAAACTAACTATTCTTCAGCCGTTTACCCTTATTGCGCATATGTTATGCAACCAGGCTGCTTTATTTTTTATAATGTTTAACCTTCGATTTATTCCTCTGCAGTTTCTTCAATATCGTTAGTAAGCTTAAACTTCTCCAATATATAGAATATCAGGCTAAGAAGCATGCCAACAACTGTTGAAAGAGCCATTCCTTTAAGAGGTACATCTCCAATATTTATTGATATACCACTGAGACCGATTATAAATATTACCGATGTGAGAATTAGATTTTTTGATTTACTGTAATCTACTTTTGCTTCCACTATCATTCTTATACCCGAAGCTGCAATTGTACCGAAGAGAAGGATTGATATTCCTCCCATTACAGGATAAGGTATACTGGATATTACACCTGAAATTTTGCCAACAAAAGCAAGAATAATTGATATTACTGCGGCTCCGCCTATTACCCATACGCTATAAACCCTCGTTATGGCCATAACGCCCATATTTTCTCCATATGTTGTGGTTGGGCAGGATCCGCAGAATCCTGACAGCATTGTAGACATTCCGTCTCCCATAAGTGACCTGTGCAGCCCAGGGTCCTTAGCCAAATCCCTTCCTACTATTTTACTTGTTACAAACAAATGGCCTATGTGTTCGGACAACACAACCAGCGTAGCAGGCAAAATAATAAGTATAGCATTTAAATCAAAAGTTGGTGCTGTGAAATCAGGTAAAGATAACCAATTTGCTTCTCTGACTGATTTAAAATCAACATATCCAATTGCCCATGAAAGAAAATATCCAACTACAACTGCCACCAGAACGGGAATTACTCCCAGGAAGCCTCTGAAAATCAATGAACCGAAAACTACAACTGCTAAAGTTACCAATGAAATCAATATCGCTTTTGTATCATAAAAACCATTCTCTCCTGGCAGCAAGCCTGCATTTTGAGCAGCATTACCTGCTAACTCGAGTCCTATAAGTGCAACTATAGGTCCCATCGTTGCCGGAGGCAGAACCACATCCAGCCATTTGGTTCCTACCTTGCCTATTATCAGAGCCGTTAAAGTAAAGACCAGACCGCTGATTATAAAACCGCCCAAAGCTTTTGAAAAATTTACGTTAGGATCTCCTGCCTCTTTGATAATAGCTAATGCAGGAGCTATGTAAGCGAAACTGGAACCCAAAAATGCCGGTGCCTTGCCTTTACACAGCACCAAATACAGTAGTGTGCCAATGCCATTCATCATTAATACCAATGCTGGGTCAATAACTGTAGTCCCCGCTGCCATATTAAACTGCATCGGTACCAGTACGGAAGCTCCAAACATCGCAAACAAATGCTGAAAGCTTAATGGCAAGCCTGTCAGAAATGGAACTTTCTCATCAACCTCAATAACTCTTTTTCGCATTGAATTTCCTCCTTGTTTATAATAATAAATGCATAATAAAGCTTGCATAACCGCATCAATCATACAAATATTGGAATTATGACAAATTACATCATTTAATACAAATGGTTTATAAAAAGCGTTGAGATTACCAAAAAGCCCGTACAAGAAGCTTTTCCCGAATCAGTATATCATAAGCAATAAAAACCGTCTATTATTTTTAGACTTTTTTCGATATATGTAAACCAAAAATTCCTATTATATATTACAAGTTTTGAGTAACAATATTATCGAGGAGGTGATATCATGGCAAACAACAGAAGCAAAACTACTTTTGAAAACATGAAATACGAAATAGCAAAAGAAGTAGGCGTAAACCTGAAGCAGGGTTACAACGGTGACCTTTCAGCAAGAGATGCAGGAAAAATAGGCGGAAATATAGTTAAGAAAGTATTCCAGACTTATACCGGAAATAATTATAATTAGCAATATTAAATTTATAAAAATAGCAGGAGAAATCCTGCTATTTTTATTTACCTGAATTATTATGGCTAAACGGATTTTCATCTGCATAATAGTTTTCCATAATAATTACATGGTCATTGATGATTGTATATTGTTTATCTCCTGCTGCGCCCTCATAATGTCAGTTTGGTTTGCATTTTGAGTCTGATACCATCCCTTTTGAGTCATAATGTCAAAAAGCTGTTTTTGATGCTGAAAAGTCTTGGTTAATATATTCATAGCGTCATTTCTAAGGCTCTGGTTTGAACTCTCAAGTATCAGATTTGTTAAGGACGAAGCTTCAAGTTTATGCTCATCTAAAAGTATATTAACTATTTCCTTATCCGTAATTCCTTTCATTATCCTTTCTCCTTTCTCTATTGCATATTGGCAGAATTAATATGCTTCATTAAGATTTGTAAATCACTCTGATGTTCTCTGGCCATCTGCTGGCACATGCTTTTTACTTGTGAATCAGTTGCTATTTGTGCACATCCCTCCATAAATTTTATACAGTTTTGCGTCATTTTGATATTGTCTTCAATCAGCATTAATTCTTTTGAAGTTAAAGCCATGATATATCCTCCTTTTATCAAATGGAAATTCACAATTATGATTTGCTAAACGACACAGATTATTCATTAAGATTTAAAATCTCTGACTGCTGTTTCTTTCAACAAGGTTTTGCATAAATTTAAAAAATTATGGGCTCAGATATATATGAATTATTATTAGTTAAAATTGAAATGCTATATATTGAAGTTTTATGTCATTTCAATATTTTTCGGAAGGATGATACTGTGCTTGTTGTAGTAATAAGGACTCTTTTGCTGTATGCAATTGTTGTAGTAGCAATGAGAATTATGGGAAAACGTCAAATAGGTGAATTGCAGCCTTTTGAACTGGCAATTGCCATAATGATATCGGAACTGGCAGCAGTACCTATGCAAAACACAGGTATTCCTCTTATAAACGGAATTATACCTATAGTAACCCTGTTGTTCGCACAGTTCCTTTTATCATTTATTTCATTAAAAAGCATAAGAGCGAGAGGAATCATTTGCGGCAAGCCCAGCATACTGATTGAAAACGGAAAAATTTTGGAATCAAATCTGCGTAAGGAAATGTACACATTAAATGACCTGATAGAACAGCTCAGAATTAAAAATGTGTACAATATCGCTGATGTGGAATTTGCAATACTTGAAACCAATGGTCAGCTAAGCGTAATTCAAAAATCCCAGAAACGCCCGGTAATGCCGGAGGACCTGAAAATACCCACTGCATATGAAGGTTTACCTACAGATCTGATAATAGACGGCAGAATAATGTCAGAAAACCTTAAGCATATAAACCGTGATCAAACATGGCTGAAAAATGAATTAAAAAAACTCGGCATAAATAATATACATGATGTTTTTTTTGCTAGCCTGGATTCATCAGGTAAAATATTTTATCAGCTTAAGGAAGGTGAGTAATATAAATAATACGGAGGTTAATTATCGATGAAACACACCTATAAGATGATTATAGCTATAGTATTGCTCGCTGTAGCTATCGGTGCTGTTTCCATTTACTCTTTCTACATGCTCAATAGTAGTTCATCTAAAATGGAAAAGGATATCTTAGCCATAGAAAACAGCATCCGAAACAACAACTGGGACAGCGCCGGTGATAATCTTGAAAAAATGCAGAAAAGCTGGTCCAAAACGAAAAAAATGTGGGCGGTAATGCTGGACCATGCAGAGATTGACAATATAGATATAACCTTGTCAAAGCTATCAAGTTATATAGAAATGAAAGATTTAGCCCTCGCATTGGCCGAAACAGCTTCTTTGAAACAATACATCAAACATATACCGGAAAAGGAATCTGCAAATATCTCAAATATATTTTAATATGTATAATATATATTTATCAGCATCATAAAAATACCCCCATAACGGTACCTTTGATACTGTTATGGGGGTATTTTTATGGTGGTCACTGTTGGAATCGAACCAACGACCCCTTGCATGTCAAGCAAGTACTCTAACCAGCTGAGCTAAGCGACCATATTGTATATTTTATTATCCATATATTATGCTTTCATGTCAAGATGTTTTATAATTATAATAAGAAACCATTATATGCGTAAAGTGCATATATTTTATAACAGCCAAACTTTATTTATCTTATTGTTTACTGCTTGTTTATTGTGTTTGCACTTATTTTATGGGAAAATAATAATATACCGTAAAGGGGGAGGTATTAGATATATGAAGCTTATATTTGCCATTGTCAATAAAGATGACAGCAAGAAGCTGATTGAACAGCTTAATAAAAATAAATTTGCTGTGACTAAGATAAGCTCTACAGGCGGTTTTTTAAGGTCAGGCAATACTACGCTTATTATTGGTGTTGATGATACTAAGGTAGATACTGTTATAAAAATTATCAAAAAATATTCCAGAAGCCGCAAAATTACTTCTTCTCCGACTCTCGTGCCTGTAGATACAATAATTCCAACTGAGACTGATTTCAATTATTCTTCAGAAATAAAAGATGAACTTGTGGAAATGCCAAATCAATACGAAAACGAAATACAAATCGGCGGTGCAACCATATTTGTAACTGATGTATATAAATGCTTATAAGTATATTTTTAATATCAACAAATACCATACTCTTTTATCAGAGTATGGCATTTATACTGATTTACTTTATTTAATACTGTTGATGTCATATGGAGTCTGCTGATATACGTAGTAATTCAGCCAGTTTGAAAACAGCAAATTAGCATGGCTCCTCCACTTAACCACAGGTTGTTTTGTCGGATCATCATCCGGGAAATAATTCTTCGGTATATCTATATCCAGTCCCCTAGCCTTATCTCTTTCATATTCAGCTTTCAATGTCAGGGGATCATATTCCGAATGACCTGTCACAAATACTTGTTTGCCATCCTTCGATACAACTATATAAACACCTGCTTCATCAGATTCCGATAATATTTCCAGGTTTTCTACCTTTTCGATATCTTCCCTTCGGACCTCTGTATGCCTTGAATGAGGTACATAAAATTCATCGTCAAACCCTCTCAAAAGTATTGTGTTTTTCTTGCAAATATGATGCTTAAATACACCGAAGACCTTTTTTTCCGTTTTGTATTTCGGCACACCATAATGATAAAACAATCCTGCCTGCGCTCCCCAACATATGTGAAGAGTTGATGTAACATTATGAACCTGCCACTCCATAATCTCCTTTAACTCATCCCAGTAATTAACCTCATCAAAATCCAGATGTTCCACAGGCGCACCGGTAATTATCATTCCGTCAAATTTACTGTTGCATATGTCATCAAATGTTTTATAAAAAGTCATCAGATGCGCTTCAGGAGTATGTTTCGATGTATGGGTCTTGGGATGCACAAGAACAGCTTCCACCTGAAGGGGTGTATTTCCTATTAATCTTAATAATTGTGTTTCAGTTGTTATTTTGGTAGGCATTATATTAAAAATGGCAATTCTGAGAGGACGTATATCTTGATGATACGCCTGCTCTTCTCCCATTACAAATATATTCTCGTTGGTTAATACTTCTGTTGCAGGCAGATTATCAGGTATTTTTATAGGCATTATTTATCCTCCTTTAAAATCAATGTAATAGCATGAAAATCTGTTGCTTTTACATAGTACATCCTGAAAGACCGGTTGCATGACTTCTTGTTCTCATATATTCGTAAACTAAACAAACCGATTCAATTATTTAAATTATAATTATATTAAAATAAGATATCCTTAATCTTTCAGGATATCTGCTCGGAGTAAACACATTTTTACAAAATCCGGCAACCGGGATGTCTATTAATTTAAATTTTTTAATGCAAATAGATTCCCAGCAATTTTTTGGCATAAACTAAACTCTTGAATTAATATTATACAAATTAATATTATACATAAAATATCAAATTTTTTAAATAGCAATTATTTAAATTTTATCCGCAAGTGTAAAATTTCCGAGTTGCTGCCGATTCTTAACGGCGGTCCCCATATACCATATCCGCTTGATACTATTGAAGACATATTTCCTTTTTTCAGATAACCATAATCATTTTCAAACAAAGCATCGGTTATTAAACTAATAGGAAAAATCTGTCCCTTATGCGTATGACCCGACAATAATAAATCTACACCGTTGCTGTAGGCTTCATCTATACTGTTTGGCTGATGGTCTATAACAATAACCGGCTTAGTAATATCTATTCCATTTAATAAATCTTTAATATTCTTCCTTTCTTCTTTATAGAATCTCTCAATAGCCGAATCATTTCTTCCCGCAATATAAAAACTGTCATTGATATTTATGCATTCATCAATTAATAGCCGGATTCCTGCCTTCTCCATTAATGATTTAATAACATCAGCATCTTCGCTGTATATTTCATGGTTGCCCAATACCGCATATACTCCGTACATTGACCTGATACGGGATAATGCCCATATAATTTGCGGGTCCTTTAAAGGTTTGATATCATTATCAATAAGATCACCCGCTATTATCACAATATCAGGTTCTGACTTATTTATATTATCTACCATTTTCTCAACTTGTTTGATTCCTATTAGTGTTCCCAGGTGCACATCCGATACCATTACTGCATTTAAAGATTCAAGGTTTCCTGCCTGCTTTTTTATATCAACATCATATTTAACGATTTTCAAGTTATATGTATTCCAGGTACCATATATAAGCAGGGCGGCTACCAACACAATAACTATAATACTTATTAATATACCTAGGTTTTTGTAATATGATATTCTGCGTTTTTCTTTGAAAATCGTCCTGTATGAAAATCTTATGAAGTCACATATTAAAATAATAATTAGTAAATATAGTGATGCAGCCATCCAGTAATAACCTGTCATTTCCAAAAAGAAGTTTAACGACCCCACAGGCAGCATTGCCGTAAATCTTGAAATGAAAAAAGATGCCGGCAAAATCCAAAATAAGCACCAATACAATCTTTTACCTATAATACTCTGTTTTAAAAACAGCATTTGCCAGCCTCTTAAGCCTATATAATAATTTAAAAGTAAATATATAATAACCGCAAGAACAATCAGTATATAAAACGCTAATTTCATATAATTAAGCCTTTCACAAATAATGCTGATATTTTAGCAAAATTGTATAAAATTATAATGCTTTTTGCAATATTATTACTAATTAATCAAATTTTATAACATTCTATAAGCATATAATAAATATTAGCTCCATATTTAATAACAAATGCCGGTTAACAAAAATAAATCATATCTTTACTAACCGGCATCTTACATTTAATTATCTCATTTACATATCTATTTTATTGATTTATTATCAAATATAAATATATTATTTTTATTAATCTCATACATACCCGTATCTTCATAATTTTTAACGGATTTTCCTTTTAACATATCACAAATCCTCTTTACTGCAATTTCGCCCCACAAATTGTTTCTTTGAGCTATCTGGGCGGATACAATTCCCTTCTTTACATATTCGAAAACCTTTTGAGTCTTGCTTAATACTATCAGCTTTTTATCTAATTTTTTCCTTTCCCATATTTCTGCCGCGATTTCCCCTGCATCACTGTTCACCAGATATAAGAGGTCAAATTCCGGATTTTCATTTATCATCTTCTCAATTATAAGTCTGGTTTTTTCTATATTTGTATCGGTCTGTTCTTCTTTTCTTATAATTTCAATTTCTTTATAATCTATAAGGGCATCTTTGAACCCGTTAAATCTGGCTTGAACAGTTGGAACTCCGGAAGCACAAAGCAAAGCAATAACTTTGCCTTTACCGTTTAACTGGGCTGCAGCCGCTTTCCCCGCCAATTTGCCTCCTTCATAGCTATCTGATGTAACAAAGCACTGCCTTTTGCTTTCCGGTGCATCTATATCCATACAGACAACCTTTATACCTTTATTTACAGCTTCATTTATCAAATTCGTAAATTTTGAAGCATCTCCCGGTACAAGTGCAATTCCATCGAAACCTTTTTCCACAAATTCTTTAAACTTGCTTATCTGCTCATCCACATTATACCTGGCAGGAGTTGAGCATACCACATCAACATCCAGCTTTTTGCCTGTTGATATGGCCGCATCTTCGACTTCTTTATAGAACTGCTGCTGTTCAAGGCATATAATTCCTATTTTCTTTTTAATTTTCGTATCTGCCTTAACATTAATTACGCTTAATTTCTTATTAGTCTCAGATGCAAGATCTTTTAATGTCTTTGCCATATCGAGGATTATTTCATCCTGATTAGATTGCTCCATACATAAGCTGGAGATCATTTCGGTGGATGCGGCTGATTCCTGGGTAACTGTTGCTATATTTGAAATTGATTTAACAAGTTTTTCTTTTTCCTCAACTAAATAATTAATTTCATGATAAACAGTAACCTGCTGATTAATAAATTCATTTAAAGATTTTTCTATTTCCTTAAATGCGTTGCTTGCACTTTCTATGGATTCCTTCTGTCCTTCCAGTTTTTCACCTGCCTGTTTCGAAATTTCAATTGATGCTTCAACTTCTTTTAACACATTCGTAATAAGGGAGGAAATCATCTGGCTTGATTTATTCGTCTGTTCAGCGAGCTTTCTTACTTCCTCAGCTACTACTGCGAATCCTTTTCCTGCCTCTCCCGCTCTTGCTGCCTCAATAGATGCATTAAGCGCAAGCATATTTGTCTGGCTTGAAATATTTGATATGGCTTGTACTATATTTTCTATGCCGCTTACGGTTTCAGACAAATTGAATATTTTTCCTAATATATCTTCAATGAGCTTATTTGATTCCATGCTAATCGTAATCAGATTGTTGATGGATTTTTCTCCTTCTTTGCTGATATCCCTTGCCATGTTTGCTTTTTCTGATAGTATTTTAGAAGACAATGATAATGTTTCAAACTTGTTCTCAAAATCTGAAACCAAATCAAAACATTCTTCTGCATCAGAAGCTTGTTGAGTTGTCCCTTTGGAAAGATTGCTCAGTGATGAGGATATTCCTTTGCTGGATTCCGCTCGTTCATCAAGTGTAAGCGTAACTACTCCGGCCTGTCTTTCAAATTCATCTGTATTGGCTTTTACATCCTTTACTATATCAAGCAGTGACTTAATTGCCTGATATAACATTTCGAACATTTTACCTTTTTTCTGCGCCAATTCTTCCATACATTCATATTCACCATTGCTGATTCTTTCAAGATATGACAGCAACTCTTTATTTTTAGAAAAAACCATCAAAGATACCCCCTTATCAAATTTACACATCACGTGCCATGCGCAAGAAAATTTAGTTTTATCAATGAAGCTATTTAACAATAGAAGTACATTTAACAGATATAAAAGTCCGTAAACCAGTTGTGTTAAAAGTACTGTAAATGTTATCAACATTAATGTAATTTAATCTTAAATATATTATAGCATTTTTCTTTATAATTTGTATTTTTTATACACATTTTAACATTATTATAAATAACAAAAATAAAAAAAAGGGAAAAGACCTTATAACTTATATCGTTTATATCTTTTCCCGTTTTTTCTGTTAATTATCATATACTTACAATTGTACTTCCATATTTGCCTGCAACATATAGAAGCTTTTCCATTATGTTTGTATCATACCCTTCGACCACAATCCCGGCTTTTCCCTTATACAGCTTAAGTGCCGCATCAAGAGCATTATAATCATCTGTATCAATAATTAGCGGTTCTTTGATATACCCCTGAATTATGTTAACAATTTCAGGCAGCACCAAAGATACATTTCTAACTTCTTTTAACCTGATACACACCGCATCATATCCTTCAGACGCCAAATCAAGTGCAATATCCGTAATATAATCTGTATTTACTGAATTATTATCATTTATCAGTTCATCCCGATTTAAATCATAAAGATATCCTAAATTAATATATGGACAAGCACTCAGATCAAGTAACTTCACACTCGATGAAATTACTTTTCTGGGCTTATATTCAATTTTATAAACTGCTGTATCAGATATCTTTGCTCCAATCGCTGTTATAAATTCGGGGAAAGTTCCACAGCAGCCTCCTATCAGCCTTGCTCCATATTTTATATATTCGGAAGCAAGAGATGCGAAATCATCAGGAGTGGCGTCAAATACAGTACAGCCATCAACTACTTTCGGCAATCCTGCATTTGGTTTGACACTAAGGGGTATACCTGCTTGGGACATAGATTTAACAATATCCAACATGTGCTCAGGTCCAAGTGAACAATTAACCCCCACCATATCAGCTCCCAATGAGCTTAAAATTACGGCTGCATTGTACGGATCTGTGCCCATAAGGGTTCTTCCGTTCGATTCAAATGCCATTGAACAAATGACAGGAATATCGTCAATATCCTTTGCAGCAAGAAATGCAGCTCTTATTTCGGCTATGTCCGTAAAAGTTTCAAAATTTATTATATCTGCGCCTCCGTCAATAACCGCTTTCACCTGTTCTTTATATATTTCATATGCCTGTTTAAATGTCAAATCACCTGAAGGCTCAAACAATTTGCCCGTAGGCCCGATTGAAGCCGCCACATACCCGTCATTGCCCATCACTTCTTTTGCCAGTTTTACGCCTTCATAATTGAGCTCATATAACTTATCAGCCAATCCGTGAGCTTCCAACGCGATACGGTTACCCTGAAAAGTATTGGTCTGTATAACATCAGAACCTGCTTTCTTATAAGATTCGTATACTTTTCTTACCTTGTCCGGATGGGTAATATTCCATAACTCCGCACATTCCCCGCCTTTCAGGCCTTCTCTTTGAAGCATGGTTCCTTTAGAGCCATCATAAACCAACACTTTTTTTCGTATCTCGTCTGTAAACTTTTTCATATGGCCAGCCCCCGCATCCAGTTTTAAATATATTTTTATTACTTTTTCTGTCCATAATATGCATTTGGCCCATGCTTTCTTAGGAAATGCTTATCGAGCAAGCATTGGCTTATCGGTCCTGCGTCCGGTGAAAGGATCATGGAATGATATGTCATCATAGCTACTTCTTCCATAACAACTGCATTATGCACAGCTTCGTGAGCATCCTTGCCCCATGAAAAGGGTCCATGGTTTTTTACAAGCACTCCGGGTACATAAATAGGATTTATATCTTTAAAAGTTTCTACAATCACATCTCCGGTATGTTTTTCATACTCACATTTTATCTCTTCCTCTGTCATAGCTCTGGTACATGGTATTTCACCATAAAAATAATCGGCATGAGTTGTACCCATAGCAGGTATACCTTTGCCTGCCTGTGCAAATACTGTAGCCCATCTGGAATGAGTATGCACTACTCCGCCTATTCCTTCAAACATTTTATAGAGAACAAGATGAGTCGGAGTATCGGAAGAAGGATTTAATTCTCCTTCCACCTTTTTACCGTCCATATCAAGAACTACCATATGTTCAGCCTTAAGTTCATCATAAGGGACTCCGCTTGGTTTTATTACAATAAGCCCCTTATCTCTGTCTATTCCGCTTACATTTCCCCATGTATAAGTAACAAGACCATGTTTCGGAAGCTCCAGGTTTGCTTCCAAAACAGCCTGTTTTAATGATTCTAGCATAATTACACTCCTCTTCTGTAAATATCTGTGATTTCCGATCTAAACCCTTTACATTTCAATACAAAAAACAACAAATCATATTTATTGATTATTTAAATTCAGTTCTTCATCTGTGACTTTCATAATAAATTAATTTATATCTGTTTAATTCCTTAAGCTTTAAGATTATCTACAGCTGCTCTCTCTATTGCCAAGCCCTGGGTATATCTTTTCATAAACTCGTTAAAGCCTGCTACATCTTTTGGATCAGGAGCTACTGTAGTACCTGTCTTGCCTGCAAAAATCTTTTGATTAAGGAAGTCTTCCAGTGACTCATTTCCCGCACGATTAATCATATATGAAGCAAGCAGTGCAATACCCCACGCTCCGCCTTCTCCTGCAGTTTCCATAACCGATACCGGTACATTCATGGCAGCAGCCATGATTTTCTGGCCCACTTCCCTTGTTTTGAAAAAGCCTCCGTGTCCCAGAATACTGTCAACTTTAACTGATTCTTTTTCAAAAAGAATATCCAGACCTGTTTTCAACGCACCTAATGCGGTAAATAAATTAACGCGCATGAAATTAGCCAGATTAAATTTGCTGTTTGATGAACGTACAAACAAAGGACGTCCTTCTTCAAAGTGAGTAATATGTTCACCTGAAATGTAACCGTAACTCAATAATCCGCCGCAGTCCGGATCGCCTTGAAGTGCCATTTCAAGCAATGTATCATACAGCTTCGGTTTATTTACTTCCGCTCCCATCGCTTTTAATACTTCGCTAAATAATCCGATCCAAGCATCATAATCAGATGTGCAGTTATTGGAATGTACCATAGCTACAAGTTTACCGGCAGGTGTTGTAACCAAATCAATCTCAGGATATGCTTTAGAAAGCTCCTTTTCCAATACTATCATTGCAAATACTGATGTTCCTGCGGATACATTACCGGTACGTACCGATACGCTGTTAGTAGCCACCATTCCGGTTCCTGCATCCCCTTCCGGCGGGCAAAGCGGAATTCCCGGCTGCAGCTGGCCTGTAATATCCAAAAGCTTAGCTCCTTCTTCAGTAAGTTCACCCGCCTTGGCACCTGCCACCAATACAGACGGCAAAATATCTTCCAAACGCCATGGCAGATTCCTGGATTCGATTAAATCATTAAAATGCTTTATCATGTGAGCATTAAATTGTTTAGTTTCAAGATCGATCGGGAAAACACCCGATGCTTCTCCAATTCCCAGTACCTTGTTCCCTGTGAGTTTCCAATGTATATATCCTGCCAGTGTAGTCATAAAATCAATTTTGCCTATATGATCTTCACCATTGAGAATAGCCTGATAAAGATGAGCAATGCTCCATCTTTGAGGTATTGGATAATTGAATATCTTGGTCAGGGCTTCCGAAGCCTGTCCGGTTATATTATTGCGCCAGGTTCTAAATGGTGTCAGAAGATTTCCATCCTTATCAAAAACCATGTAGCCATGCATCATTCCGCTAATACCAATGGCTCCTGTAGTTTTTAAATCTATATCGTATTTCTCCTTAACATCTTTTGTCATATTATGGTAACTGCTTTGTATACCCTTCCAGATATCCTCCAGGCTGTAGGTCCAAATATTATTATAATAGCTGTTTTCCCAATCATGGCTTCCGGAGGCAATAGGCGCATAATCCGGACCAATCAGAACCGTTTTAATACGCGTAGACCCCAGCTCAATGCCTACAGCAGTCTGGCCTTTTATAATAGCATTTTTAACATCATTTAACCCAAGACTCATAATTCTCCTCCTCTATATAATTATATTTATTATTCTGATTTTATTAGCATGATAACTAATATATTTATACATTAAACACGTAAAAACATGTTAAGTGCTCAGTATTATTCAGGTATAAACAACAGGAACTTACTGTACAGATTATCTTCATCATTCTCATAGCTATTTCATTTTAACTATATAGTAAAACTCACCATTTTTCAAGGTTCGCTTTGATGATGAGGAAATATCAATATACAGTCATTTTTATATTTTGCTATGCGTGAAGATTTAACAATAAGACAGGATTATAACTTATTACTTCATTGTATGAAATCATAAATTCATTATATACTCAATTTAGGTATCTTTTAATTACATAAAATACATTAAATATTTATATTTATAAAGTGCCGACTCTTCAGCGTTATCCTTCTAACCATAAATATTATTTTTGATTGCATATATAGCTGCTTGTGTCCGATCGTATACATTCAGCTTTTTGAATATGTTTGATACATGGTTCTTAACTGTTTTCTCGCTTATGTACAATCTGGCTGCTATTTCCTTATTAAGCAAACCTTCAGCTATAAGCTTTAATACTTCAATTTCACGTGAAGTCAGTTTATCTCCTGCATTCTTCTTTTTCTCATGTATAGTTATTCTGTTAAATTCCCTAATAAGCTCACCTGTCATATTAGGCTGGATATAAGCTTGTCCATTATAAACACTGCGTATGGCCTCAATCAGGCAGGATATTTCCGCATCCTTCAAAACATATCCTTCTGCTCCTATTTGCAGCGTCTTAAACAGATATTCCCTTTCCTGATGCAATGTTAATACGATTATCTTATAATCCTTGCTCTCTTTTTTTAACTCAATAATCGCATCAATTCCATTTGTGCCAGGCATATTGATGTCCATCAATATAATATCCGGTTTTAATTCCCTGGCTCGTTTCACTGCCTCTTCTCCGTTTGAAGCCTGACCGATAATTTCAATATCTTTCTCAAGCTCCAATATTTGCTTAAGTCCTTGCCTTACCATTGAATGGTCATCTGCAATAAGCACTTTTATTTTACTCACTTTCGTTTACCTCCCCGGGTTGTATAGGTATTTCAATAATGATATTTGTACCATTCCCCAAGATACTGTCTATATTGAATTTACCATTAATAAGTTCAATTCTTTCCCGCATGCTAATTAATCCAAACCCTCCGTTTACTCCGTCTTTTTCTGTGTTAACTTCCTCTATATTAAAGCCCTTACCGTTATCGGATATCAGGACTTCAAGCCTATCTTTGAAAAATTCCATGTTTATTAATACATTTCTTGCTTCAGCATGCTTTTTTATATTGTTCAATGCTTCTTGCAGTACTCTGAATACTGTCACGGCAATACCTTTATTTAAGTTGGGGTTATCACCTTTAACTTTAAAGCTTACTTTAATTCCTGTCTCCTCCACATAATTTTCTATGTACTTGTTAAGAGTCGGCACCAAGCCAAGATCATCGATGGACATGGGCCTTAAACCATATATAATTTTCCTGACTTCCTGCAGGCTTTCTCTGATAACTTTTTTAAGGTCTTTCAGTTCTTCCCTTGCTTTATCTATATCTATATCAATAAGCCTTTCGCATAATTCAGCCTTTAAAACTACATTTGACATCAACTGCGCGGGACCGTCGTGAATTTCTCTTGCCACCCTGTGTCTCTCATCTTCCTGTGCCTTGATAATCTTCAAGCCCAGCATTTGACGCTGCCTCATATCTTCAATCTGCAACGTTATATCATTCAGGTCAAGGGTTATATATCCCAAAGCAACAGTGAGGTTTGACATGAGGCTTTCAGCCTTTTCGGCCGTTTTATACGAATCTTTAAGTTTTACTTCCAATTCATCCCTGCGCTTTCGAAGCTGAATTTCCTGTTCTCTTTTTGATACCAGTTCCATACGTATCTTATCGGCTACTTCATATGCCAGCTTTAATTCATATTCCGAATGCTTATCAAAATTTTTGCTTATTTCAGCCAGTTTTTGCTTGCTTTTAGCCAAATGTATCTCAAGAGATTCAACTATGGCAATTAGCTTCGTTACCTCTTCTTTCAGCCATCGAAGTTCATTTTCCAGATTCCTGCACTCTTTTTTTACAGATTCTGAAATCTCATATACTTCATCTCTGCCTTGCCTTATTATTTCAACTGTTTTATCCACTACTTCCTGCAGTTTGCTTAAATTCACCTTATATTGCACAATTTACCCTCCGCCAGACATTTGTATTTTTTAAGTAGGTCAGGTTCTTCTATGATGCGCCCTGATAAATAAAACTCAATGCTTCCTCTAACATTTGAATTATTCTTTATATTTTTTTCGCATAAAATGTTCATTATATTTCTTACCGTACCGGCATTTCCGTCTATTATGTCTATGTTTTTCGGGAGTATATTCCTGAACACATCTTTATAATACACAAAGTGAGTGCACCCAAGTACTACAGTACCATACCTGCTCATATCATAATCTTTTAATTTGTTTATCAGAAAATCCTTTACTTCCTTTGTTTCAAATTCAAATTTCTCAGCAAACTCAACCAGTTCCGGCACTGCTATGTAATCAACTATGTGCTCTGAATCCACCCTTAACACAAGATTTTTAAATTTATCTTCACTGAGTGTAATCGGTGTCGCCAATACAAGCACTCTTTTATCCTTATTTAATGATATCTCAACTGCCGGTTTAACGGCAGGTTCCATACCTACTATAGGAAAATGATATTTTTGCCTTAAATCCTTTATAGCTAGGCTTGTAGCTGTATTACAAGCCACAACCAACATTTTGATTCCGTTTTGGGCCAAAAACTCGGCTGCGTTAAATACATATTCTCTTACTTCGTTTTTATTTTTTGTTCCATATGGGACATGTTCTGTATCAGCATAATAAATATAACTCTCATTGGGCATACACCTGATCGCTTCTCTTAAAACTGTAATTCCGCCTATTCCTGAGTCAAAAAAACCGATTTTCATTAATATGTCTCCCTGCATGAAATGGTATATAATAATTATGAATAAGCCTATTAAGATTTTAGCATAAAACAGCTTTATTATTAAATAGATATTTTATCATTTGCGTTTTTAATAAACCTTTTATATTTTTCATAAATTTTAAATATCTGCACACCTTAATTATATAAAATTAATCCTTCTGCTCTGTTTCAAAATTAAATATGCTGCAGAGCATCAGAAAACACTAAACTTATTATAAACTAAAAAGTATGAATTTTCCAGATAGGGAGAGATTTATGGGCACGCACTATCACGAATATAAATTCGATTGTAACAGTACAAATGAACACAAACATAAACTACACGGATTTACCTGTTATATGATAGGTGTCAGCTTTTTGCATTTTCATGTTTATTATGGAATGTCCAACTACATGGGGCACACTCATTATTATTCAGGTATAACCGGTATGCCCATAAAAACAGAAAACGGCCATATACATAAGATGTCAGGCTTTCTTGAAACCAATGAATCCCACGAGCATAAGTACAACAGCTATACTTTTGAGAATGTAGGGTATATCGGAACAACCCTTATAAATCAAAGCAATAGCTGATTTAACAGTTGATGCTATATATAGAACACTAATTTATTGTCGTAATTATGCCTGATTTGCTACCATTCCCCCTGAATTTCGGCATAAACATGGTCAGCTTCAAAATCTTCGGTATCAAAATAATTAACAGTACTGCCAAAGGTAGCATCCACATTTATCCATCTTCCTTCATCAGCAAGATATACCTGATTCCACGCATGATCACCCCAGGAAACCCCGCTGTAAGCCAGTCCGGTAATCAATCTTACCTTGAGGCCTGCAGCTCTGCACATTGAAATAAACAGGCAAGAATAATCAAAACAAATACCTTTTCCAGTATAAAAAGCCACTTTTGAACCTGATTCAATCCCCCTGGGGTCTTCACTTATCATAACTGCCTTTTCATTATCATATTTAACATTTTGTGATATCCACTTATATATAGCATATGCTTTCTTTCTGTCGGTTTTTTGATCTTTAGTAAGTTCCACAGCCATTGCATCTATATCATCTGTTGATTCAATCGCTTCATCCAGAGTCATTCCGTTAAAATATTTAATAATTTGAACGTTACCGTTCATAAAATTATCCGCAAATTGCTTTATATTCTGGCCTGCATCTTGAGGAGCCGGTATTACATTCTTAAATGAATCATTAAGCAGAACAGGGACTTTTTGTGCTATACTGGAGTTCAGAATGGGACTGAGAACATTTTCGTTTACAGTCTTATACAAAGATGAACCGTTTATCTCATCTGAAATCCACGTAATGTTATAATAACTGCTGATATTCAGAAGAAGACAAAATACAAGAACTGCTGTTAACGCTTTCGGTACCTGAAATAACGTACTTATGGCCCTCTTTATTATAGAATTCATTCTACCCATAGCAACGTACATTTTTCTGCATAATGGATAAATGACCTTTATGTAAAAAGGATTAGTAACAAATTTTAATATAGTTGTCACAAAGAGCATTAATACAGGTACCGCTACCAGATACACAAGTAAATGCCGTTTCTCAAAAACCTGGCGCATATTGGACGGAATTACTTCATACAACTTTTTTACAATTTTTGAATCAGTATTTATAAATAATATATTAGTTAAATATACCGATAGAATAAATTCCGCCATAAACTCCAGATTTCTGATTAATCTGATAACAGAAAACTGTATTCTTTTTTCCAGCAACGAATCAAATACGCCGAAAAATATAGGCAATATAAAAATCACAATAATAGCGGCATTGATTACATTTATATTCATTGTAATTTACCCTCATCTAAAATGTAATATATACCTAAATTTGTACTTGATTTTCTAACATTATAAAGTTAATATTATTATATTATAAAAGTGACCAAAAATCTTGTTATATTGAGCGCAAATTGCTGAAAATACACATACTGTAATAAAGCGTTTCAAAAATTGTTTGATACGTTTTTTTTTAAGCAAATATGTGTGTTAAACTTCGAAAGGAGATTAATATGGAAAATAATTGTTTTTCAAATAAAATTACTGAGATATATGGTTATAATGTATTCAATGATGCTGTTATGAGAGAGCATCTGCCTAAAGACACATATAAATCACTGAAAAGAACTATTGAAGAATCTTTGCCCCTTGACCCGTCTGTCGCAGAAGTTGTTGCAAATGCAATGAAGGATTGGGCTATAAAAAAGGGAGCAACTCACTATACTCACTGGTTTCAGCCTATGACAGGCATAACAGCTGAAAAGCATGATTCATTTATTTCTCCCACGCCAGACGGTAAAGTAATACTCGAATTCTCCGGAAAAGAATTGATTAAGGGAGAATCCGATGCTTCATCATTTCCTTCAGGAGGATTAAGAGCTACTTTTGAAGCCAGAGGTTATACAGCATGGGATTGTACTTCACCGGCCTTTATAAAGGATTCTACTTTATGTATACCTACCGTTTTCTTTTCCTATATAGGTGAAGTCCTGGATAAAAAAACTCCTCTGCTCCGTTCTATGGAAGTACTTTCAAAACAAGCCCTACGCATACTCAGATTATTTGGAAACACTTCTGTAAAAAAAGTAATAACAACCGTCGGTGCGGAACAGGAATACTTCCTGATTGACAAGGATTTATATCTGAAGCGCAAGGATTTAATATATACCGGCAGAACCCTTTTTGGTTCAAAACCTGCCAAGGGACAGGAAATGGATGATCATTATTATGCAAATCTAAAAGAAAGAGTATCTACTTACATGAAAGATTTGGACGAAGAGCTTTGGAAACTTGGCATATCAGCAAAAACTAAGCATAATGAAGTTGCTCCTGCGCAGCATGAGCTGGCACCGGTCTTTACTTCTGCTAATATTGCTACCGATCATAACCAGCTAACAATGGAAACGATGAAAAAAGTAGCGTGGAGGCATAATCTTTGCTGCCTCCTTCACGAAAAGCCCTTTGCCGGTTTGAATGGCTCAGGAAAACATAACAATTGGTCGATGAGCACGGATGACGGTATAAACCTTTTGGACCCCGGCCGTACTCCCCATGAAAATGCACAATTCCTTGTTTTCCTGTGTGCAGTTATTAAAGCAGTAGATGAATACGCTGATCTTTTAAGGGTATCTATCGCCAGTGCGGGCAATGATCACCGTCTTGGAGCAAATGAAGCTCCCCCTGCAATTATTTCAGTATACCTTGGAGATGAATTAACATCAATTCTTGAACAGATTGAAGAAGGAAATGTTCAAAATACAAATAACAGCAAAGAGGTAATCCAAATCGGTGTCACAACTCTTCCCGTACTTCCTAAAGATACGACGGATAGGAACAGAACCTCACCCTTTGCTTTTACAGGCAATAAATTCGAATTCCGCATGCTGGGTTCATCAGATTCAATTGCATGCTGCAGTTATATTTTAAATACTGCTGTAGCTGATGCGATCAGCCAGATAGCTGACAGGCTGGAAAAAGCTGATGACTTTAATAAAGAGCTGAATAATGTGCTGAAAGATATAATAAAAAAGCATAAAAGAATAATCTTTAACGGAAATAATTATTCAGAAGAGTGGGTAGAAGAAGCAAAAAGAAGAGGATTGCCGAATATTCAGTCTACTGTGGAAGCAATACCTGCGTTGATAGCCGAAAAAAATGTTAAGCTGTTCGAAAAGCATAAAATATTAAGTAAAACCGAACTTGAATCCCGTTACGAAATACTATTGGAGAATTACACAAAAACCATTAATATAGAAGCCCTTGCAATGCTCGAAATATCTAACCGTCAAATAATACCCGCAGTAATAAGATTTGCTACGCGGGTTGCCGATTCTATTAATTCTATAAAGGCTACAGGAATTGATGCTGATATATCAGCACAGACAGAAATATTGAAAGAAGTATCATCACTGGCAGCATCCCTTAAGAAAAGAACATCTGAGCTTGAAAAAACACTTTCTGAGGCAGAATTGCAAAAAGGCGATTCTTATAAGCTTGCAAGCTACTATAGAAATATGGTATTTGCAAAAATGAATGAGCTCAGAGCTGTTGCTGACAAACTTGAAACTATCGTAGACTCTGATTTATGGCCAATGCCTACCTACGGAGATTTGCTTTACAATATATAAAACAGTAAATACTATCTCTTACAGCCAAATACTTCAAATGACTAAAAGCCTTGATCGGAATTCCAATCAAGGCTTTTTCACGCTTTAATATATTAATATTCCATTCCCATTTCCAGCGCTTTCATTTCATCAGGTATCATATGATGATACTTCTGCGGAAGTACCTTTTCCAGCGCTTTTGCAAAAGACTCTTTCTTAATTATTTTGGTTGCCTCTATTAGTTTGCCCAGCAAGATAATATTTGCATATGTTGTATTACCCATATCAGACGCCATTTGCGTGGCAGGAATCTCATATGATTCCACATCTGTCCTGGCAGTCTTTTCAGTTACCAGCGAACTGTCTGTAATTATCATGCCGCCGCTTACAACCATCTTTTCAAACTTCTGAAACGAGGGTAAATTCATAGCAATCAAAGAAGTTGCATTATTAATAATAGGTGATCCCACCGGTTCATCAGAAATTATAACATTGCAATTGGCTGTTCCACCTCGCATTTCAGGCCCATAAGAGGGAAGCCATGAAACATGTTTGTTTTCCAGCATTCCTGCATATGCCAGTAATCTTCCTGCTGACAAAATTCCCTGTCCGCCAAACCCTGCTATGATTATCTCCTGAGTTGCCATCATTTACACCTCCAAATCCTTGCCCTTAAAATTACCAAGTGGATAAACAGGTATCATATTATCTTCAAGATATTTCAACGCATCCGTCGGACTTAATCCCCAATTGGTAGGGCATGTAGACAATACTTCCACGATAGAAAAACCTTTGCGTGCCATTTGTACCTGAAAAGCTTTTTTAATTGCTTTCTTAGCATTCATTATATTTTTAACATTATGTGCAGATACCCTTTCAACAAACGCAGCACCATCTAAATTGGACAACAACTCACATACCCTGATCGGATATCCGTGCAATTCCGCACTCCTTCCATACGGAGTTGTTGTTGTAACCTGCCCCAGCAAAGTAGTCGGTGCCATTTGCCCTGATGTCATTCCATAGATAGCATTATTAACGAATATAACCGTTATATTTTCTCCCCTTGTGGCAGCGTGCACGATTTCCGATGTTCCGATGGCAGCCAAATCTCCGTCACCCTGATAAGTAAAAACAATATTGTCAGGGTTTGCCCTCTTAATTCCAGTAGCTACTGCAGGTGCTCTTCCATGTGCTGCCTGTACCGCATCGCAGTTAAAATATTCATAATTGTTATATGCACAACCTACGGGTGATACCCCTATAGTCTTACCTTCTATATTTAATTCATCAATAACTTCAGCCACAAGCCTGTGTATTATGCCATGTGTACATCCCGGGCAATAATGCAGAGGCGTTTCCTTTAAAGCATGAGGCCTTTTAAAAACTACAGCCATATTTATTCCTCCCAAAACTCTAATTCTTTATAACCGATAAAACATTACATACGGAAATCCGGCAATTTGCGCTTACTGTCACTTGTTAAGCCAATATGGATTTGATTTTGTCCAATATTTCCTTTTCAGTGGGCACCATACCTCCGGTTCTTCCGTAAAAATGAACAGGTTTCTTACCGTTTACCGCAAGTTTTACATCTTCCAGCATTTGCCCCGTACTCATTTCAACAGTCAGAAAAGCATTTGTTGTTTCTGCATATTTTTTGTATTCTTCGTTTGGAAAAGGCCATAATGTTATCGGTCTGATTAATCCCACTTTTATGCCTTCTTTTTCAGCAGTTTTGATTACATTTTTAGCAATTCTGGCAACTGAGCCATAAGCAGTCAAGATAATTTCTGCATCTTCACAGTTAAACACTTCCACTCTTGTTTCATTTTTTGCTATTTCTTCATATTTTCTTTGAAGTTTAATTATATGCTTTTCCAGGTCTTCAGGATTTATATATATAGATGTGATCATATTTTTCTCACGTTTCATTTCTGTTCCTGTAACAGCCCAGTCTTTATTTGCATTATATATATCTTCCTTATCTTTAAACTCTACTGTTTCCATCATTTGTCCCAGAATTCCGTCACCCAGAATCATAACAAGAATTCTGTATTTATCTGCGATGTTGAAAGCTTCTACTGTTAACTCATACAGCTCCTGTACGCTGCAGGGGGCTAGAACGACGAGTTTATAATCACCGTGTCCTCCTCCTTTAACAGCCTGAAAATAATCACCCTGTGCCGGCAAAATACCACCTAAGCCAGGGCCGCATCTCATCATATTAACAATAACGGCCGGCAGTTCCGCACCTGAAGCATATGATATACCTTCCTGCTTTAAACTTATTCCTGGACTCGACGAAGATGTCATTACACGCGCACCTGCACTTGCCGCTCCATAAACCATATTGATTGCTGCGACTTCGCTTTCAGCCTGTACAAAAGTTCTGTTCATTTTTGGCATTTTTTTAGCCATATAGTGAGAAATCTCAGTCTGAGGTGTTATAGGATAACTGAAGTAGCATGTGCATCCGGCTCTTAAAGCAGCTTCAGCAATTGCTTCATTACCCTTCATTAATAATCTTTCACCCATTATAATTCTCCCCTTTGCAAATTCAAAACAATTAACTGCTATTTTTCGACCTCTATAACACAATCTGGACACATAATTGCACAAAAAGCACATCCTATGCATTTATCAATATCATCAACTCCCGCAGGATGAAAACCTTTGGAGTTTAATTTGTCTGTCCTAATAATTACTATCTTTTTAGGGCATACATCCACGCATAGTTTGCAACCTTTGCATCTTTCTTCATTAAATATCGCTTTAGCCATGATCAACCTCACCATTCTATATAAATTTTCACAAAGCTATCAATAAAGCCATTTTATTACATGTCATTGACTCTTGTATATTATAAAACTCTTCACCTTTATTTGCAAGTTTTCTTCCCTTTCTGTACCATCTACGCAAATTCCGCTGCAAAAATACAACAGTTATCCGTAAATTCCACAGATTTAATTATCCCAGGGAAGTTTAATGTATTTATTAAGGTAAAATACTTTGCCTTGCAGCTTTTCCCTTATGCTGTTCAAAGTACTGCTGAAGCCACAGGCAAATGCAATTGGTATGCTCAACTCCTCCGATACCTGTTTTATTAGTTCATGCCCCTCCATAATATCATCCGGGGTAGTGTTTTGCAGAAGGTTTGTATTATTGATGAGCATATCAACTTTAATACCCGAACTTTCTTCTATATCTCTGATCATAGATATTA
>Ga0134091_1000336_pt1 | contig 45640 bp, 45 predicted proteins | sample 2_5taG_FD_94451 | JGI IMG/M metagenome (GOLD analysis project Ga0134091, IMG submission 94451) | Switchgrass degrading microbial communities from high solid loading bioreactors in New Hampshire, USA - 2_5_20_6_A2 metaG | ecosystem: Engineered > Bioreactor > Semi-continuous > Anaerobic >...
CATGCCTACATAGCCCATCCAATGCCATTTTTGACCATTTTTCTCAAGAACGTTGAATGATGTTGCGATACTTTTCCTGCTGGCGCGACCCACTGCAAGTTCCATCGACATAATGGGCAAGCCGAGTATGATTATAAATACAAGGTAGATCAGTACAAATAATCCTCCGCCATACTGGCCGGTAATGTAAGGAAAGCGCCATACATCTCCCAAACCGATTGCACATCCGGCGGAAATCAGGATAAAACCCAGACGTGAAGCAAATGTTTCCCTTTTTTCCATACTGCCAACTCCTTACAATATGATACATAGCTTTTTAAGCTATGTGCAAAACCGAAGAATATTCCGTATCGGCCATGCTACAAATTATACGGTTGAATTTCATAATTCAACCCGGGATATATAGAATATTATATAGATTATTGGTTCATATCACAATATAGGAAATCACTACGCTTCTTTGTTACTATGCATTTTTTCAGGTTTGGAGTGAATCTGCATTCTCCTGCATACGCAAATGCCGAAAATGATCTGCTGCGAACTCGGGCTGATTATATAAATATTGAGCAGGCCGTAAACATATGAACTATTGTTATAATCAAGCTTTTATACTAAAATAATAGTGGAAAAAAGAGTGAAAAATATTTCTGCTATTATATATGTACTGGAGCGAGGCATAATAATGGATTATGATTTCCTGGTGAAAAAAGCAATTGAGGCAAAAGAGAAAGCTTATGCCCCATATTCGGGTTTCCGTGTAGGGGCGGCGGTACAGTTGGCAGATGGCAGAATTTATACGGGCTGCAATGTTGAAAACTCATCATACGGCGCGACCATCTGTGCTGAGCGTACGGCAATAGTAAAGGCAATATCTGAAGGCGAGGCGAAAATCAGTGCGGTTGCAGTCGCCAGTGACAGCGACAGGCTAACATATCCCTGCGGAATTTGCCGCCAGGTAATATCCGAGTTTAGAAGTGGTGATACAAAAATAATTTGCAGTGACAAAAACGGGAATTATAAAGTATATGATATGAATGATATATTACCTCATGCTTTTGCGCGGGAAGACATAAACTTATCAGTGTAACGTAAAAGCATATGAAAGGAGCATCATATGGGTTTTCGTTCGGGTTTTGCAACTATTATCGGAAGACCTAATGTTGGAAAGTCAACACTGTTAAATTTACTGACCGGTGAAAAAATCGCGATTATTTCCGATAAGCCTCAGACCACAAGAAATGCAATAAAAACCATCATAACAACAGATGATTACCAGGTGGTTTTTATTGATACTCCCGGAATACACCGCCCGAAAAACAAATTGGGAGACTTTATGCAGAAGACTGCTATATCAACACTTGAAGATGTTGATGTAATTCTGTATATGGTCGAGGCCACCGATAAATCAATTGGTCCGAGTGATATGAACATAATTGAAATGTTGAGGAAATTAAGCACACCGGTTATTTTACTGATTAATAAGATAGATCTGGTGGATAAACGCAACATTTTGCCGCTCATTGATGAGTACAGCAGGGCAATGAATTTTGAGCATATTATACCGGTCAGCGCCTTTGACGTGGAAACAAAAGAGTTGGTATTGAATGAAACTGTAAAACTGCTTCCTGAAGGCCCACCGTTTTTCCCTGAAGATATGATTACCGATCAGCAGGAAAAAGTATTGGTTCAGGAGATTATCCGTGAGAAAATACTGCACCTGATCAGTGATGAAGTCCCTCATGGTGTAGGAGTTGAAGTAATTCTTTTTAAAGAAAGGCCTGAAAATGGCTTAATTGAGATTCACGCGAACATATATTGCGAAAAGGAAAGCCATAAGGGAATCATAATAGGTAAAAACGGCGATATGCTAAAAAAAATCGGTACTTATGCAAGGCAGGACGCTGAAAGGTTACTGGGTTCAAAAGTCTTTTTAAAGCTCTGGGTGAAAACCAAAGAGGATTGGAGAAACAGCGATTTTGTATTAAGGGAGCTTGGATACAAGTAGGCGATTTTTTAAAATTGAGTTTGCACCCCCTTGTATTAAAATATACTGAGATGGTATACTTAAAATGAACACAAAAATTATCGGGGTATACGAGCGTCTCTGCTTGTGAGACGCTTATTTGCTGTAAAAAATTATACAGTTGCGGGAGAAGACAAATGAATAAAATAGGATTTGACAATGACAAGTATATTCACCTTCAATCTCAAAAGATACTCGAACGGATTGATCTCTTTGGAGGTAAACTTTATCTTGAATTTGGCGGCAAATTATTTGACGATTATCATGCTTCCAGGGTATTGCCCGGATTTAAACCCGACAGTAAGGTTAAAATGCTGTTAAAACTTAAAGATCAGGCCGAAATAATTATAACTATCAATGCCGATGACATAGAAAAAAACAAGCGCCGTGGAGACCTTGGCATAACATATGACCTTGATGTATTACGTTTGATTGACGCATTCAGGGATATAGGGCTTTATGTCGGCAGCGTTGTAATAACCCATTACCGTTCCCAGGTAACCGCAGATATGTTTCAAAAAAGACTGGAAGCACTTGGTATTAAAGTTTACAGGCATTATCCCATCCCGGATTACCCGTCAAATATCCAGCTTATTGTCAGTGATGACGGATATGGCAAAAATGATTATGTTGAAACTACTCGTTCTCTCGTTGTTGTAACAGCCCCGGGGCCTGGCAGCGGGAAAATGGCAACATGTCTTTCCCAGCTGTACCATGAGTACAAACGTGGTATCCGGGCCGGCTATGCGAAATTTGAAACATTTCCCATATGGAACCTTCCGCTGAAGCATCCGGTCAACCTTGCATATGAGGCTGCCACAACCGATCTGGACGATGTAAATATGATTGATCCGTTCCACCTTGAAGCATATGGTGTAACTACGGTAAACTATAACAGGGATATAGAAGTATTCCCTGTATTGAATGCGATACTTGAGAAGATCGCAGGAAAGTCGCCCTATAAAAGTCCGACCGATATGGGCGTGAATATGGCAGGATTTTGCATTACAGATGATGAGGTAGTCAGCCGGGCATCCGAACAGGAAATAATCCGGCGGTATTATAATACACGTTGCGCATTGCGCCAGGGGTTGGCTGAGCGTGAGGAAGTATATAAGCTGGAGTTGCTTATGAATCAGCTGGGAATTACATCAAAAGACAGACCTGTTGTTGAGGCCGCATTAAAGCGTGCCGAGGCCACCGGTGGCCCTGCGGTAGCGCTTCAGCTGAATGACGGCAGGATAGTCACAGGAAAGACATCTGCTTTATTGGGAGCATCTGCAGCCATGTTACTGAATGCGCTGAAAGAACTGGGCGGCATTCAGCACGAAATCCACCTGATATCTCCTATAGTTATTGAACCGATACAGGTTTTAAAAACCAAGCATATGGGAAATCACAATCCAAGGTTACATACTGACGAAATATTAATAGCCTTGTCGATTTGTGCGGCAACAAATCCCACAGCAGCGCTCGCAATGCAGCAGTTGCCAAAACTGAAAGGGTGTGAGGCTCATTCTACCGTAATACTGTCAAGAGTGGATGAGAATGTATTTCAAAAACTGGGCATTAATATTACATGTGAACCTCAGTACCAGACTAAAAAACTTTATCACAAATAAAAGCTGAATACCTGACATAGAAGATCCCTCAACCTTTGGCAATGCCCAAGCTACATAATTTTACAAACCGGATTTGAATTTGGCTTGATTTGGTATACATAAATCTCTGAACAGGGCAAACAATAAAAATATGATATCTATTCGTTGAGGGGGATAATATGTTGAAGGACATGGCTTGGCAAATGTTTAAAAAGACCGGCAATATAGAATTCTTTTTACAGTATAAGAGTTTGGATGGCAAAAAACCGGATTTCAATATAGAAGCAGCTTCTGAAACTTTTTTGGATGGTGAAAAATGTCGTATGTCAGAACCAGAGGAATGGTCGTCCGAGAAGTAAAGGTCGGAGAATACGATAAGATTCTTACGGTGGTTACCGAAGATCTGGGGAAAATATCTGTTTCGGCAAGAGGAGTAAGACGCGGTGGAAACCGTTACTCTGCCGGAACTCAGGTTTTTTCATACTGCGACTGGGTTTTATATAAGGGGAAAAATACATATATATTGAATTCATGCGACATTATTGACTCCTTTTATGAAATAAGGCAGGATATGACTTTGTTGGCACATGCCGCCCAGATGCTTCAGCTTGTTCATGACACTACCTTCGAGAATCACCCGGCGAAAGACCAGCTGACGGTTTTTATATATGCGCTGAAAGCCCTGTTAAACAAGAGGACACCTTCCCTTGTTTTCCGGGTTTTTGCGTTAAAAACGGTTCAAATAATAGGTTTCGAGCCTTTTGTTTCAGGTTGCTGTTTATGCGGCACAAAAGAAATAAATGATATCCGTTTCAGTTTTGAACACTGCGGGTTTGTTTGTGAGCAATGCAATACAGGGCTTGAAAATGTTATCCCGGTAAAAACGGGTGCTGCAAAAGCCATGATATATGTATTGTGCGCAGATCCCGGAAAAGCCTTCGGATTTGAGCTTTCACCTGATGTTCTTGAGAATTTCTCAGAGATCGTTGACAGGTACATAGACGACAGATTGGGGAAAAAGTACAGCAAAATGAATTTTTTGCAGGAGATATAGGACCGGAATAAGAATAAAAACTGGTACTTGTATAAATGATCTCTTTATGTTAAAATTAATGGCATTGGATTCACTGAGGAACTGAGTTGTTGGAGGTATTACAATGGAAATTGTAGTAAATATTTTGCATATAATAGTCTGTATCGCAATAATAATCATTGTTCTGTTACAGTCCGGGCGTTCTGCCGGTATTAGCGGTGCTATTGCAGGCGGGGCTGAAACCTTTTTCGGGAAAAATAAGGGCCGCACTATTGATGCAATGCTTAGCAAGTACACAAAATTTGCATTGGCTGTATTCCTTTTAACTTCTGTTATTTTAACATGGTTGTTGAAGTAATGCTGTTTTCGTTAAGGGCTTTGTTTGGTTTATATTGGAACGCGATAAGGACTGTACATGCATTCAGGTATGTATGGTCTTTTTGTTTTATGGCTGAGAAATTTCCTGCATAATTCCATTCACCTAATAAAATATAAAGGAAGAGAAGGTTAAATATGCCCGAATTTAAAATAAAATCAAATTATAAGCCTTCGGGAGATCAACCGCAGGCAATAGAAAAACTGGTGGATTCAATAAACAGGGGAAATACCCACCAGACACTTCTCGGCGTTACAGGGTCAGGCAAGACTTTTACGATAGCCAACGTTATAGAAAGAGTACAGAAACCTACGCTGGTGATTGCGCATAATAAAACATTAGCTGCGCAGCTTTGCTCAGAGTTTCGTGAGTTTTTCCCTGACAATGCGGTGGAGTATTTTGTGAGCTATTATGATTACTACCAGCCCGAGGCATATGTTCCTGCAACCGACACTTATATAGAAAAAGACTCATCAATTAATGATGAAATCGACAATCTGAGGCATTCAGCAACAGCTGCATTATTTGAAAGGCGTGACGTGATAATTGTTGCCAGCGTTTCCTGTATATATGGCCTCGGTGACCCCGAAGACTATACAGAATTGATGTTGTCATTAAGACCCGGCATGCAAAAGGATAGGGACGAAGTAATAAAAAAGCTTGTGGACATCCAGTATACCCGCAATGATATTGATTTCAGGAGAGGAACTTTCAGGGTTAAAGGTGATGTACTGGATATTTATCCTGCTTCTTCTGCAGGTACAATAATAAGGGTGGAGTTTTTCGGGGATGAGATTGACAGGATTACCGAAGTGGATCCGCTCACTGGTGAGATTATAGGAACACGGACATATATAGCCATATTTCCTGCATCCCACTATGCCACCACGAGAGCCAAGATGGAGCTGGCTATAAAATCGATAGAACAGGAACTTGAAGAGAGATTGAAATACTTCAGGGACAACAATAAGCTGCTGGAAGCCCAGAGACTGGAGCAGAGGACACGGTATGACCTTGAAATGATGCGCGAGATAGGTTTTTGCTCGGGGATAGAAAACTACTCCAGGCACATAAGCGGCAGGGCTCCGGGCAGCGCACCGTATACCCTTCTTGATTATTTTCCGGAAGATTTTCTTTTGGTAATTGATGAGTCCCATGTTACCGTTCCTCAGATAGGAGCAATGTACAACGGGGATCGCTCAAGGAAAGAAACTCTGGTGGAATATGGGTTCCGGCTCCCGTCAGCCTTTGACAACAGACCGCTTACGTTTTCAGAGTTTGAGCAGAAAGTCAATCAGGTTATTTATGTAAGCGCAACACCCGGGAAATATGAAAGAGAAAAATCTTCGGTTATTGTTGAGCAGATTATCAGGCCGACAGGGCTGGTTGATCCTGAAATTGCAGTAAAGCCTGTAAAAGGCCAGGTTGACGATCTGATGGAAGAAATAAGAGTGCGGGTAGAACGGAATGAACGTGTTCTGGTAACCACACTAACCAAGAGAATGGCAGAGGATTTAACCCAGTACCTTTCGGATGTTGGAATAAAAGTGCGATACCTCCATTCGGATATAGATACCATTGAGCGAATGGAAATTATCCGGGATCTGCGGTTGGGCGAGTTTGATGTTCTGGTTGGAATCAATCTTCTCAGGGAAGGGCTTGATTTGCCTGAAGTGTCACTCGTTGCAATACTTGATGCCGACAAGGAGGGCTTTTTGCGCTCTGAAACCTCTTTGATACAAACCATTGGACGGGCTGCAAGAAATGTAAACGGAAAAGTTATTATGTATGCCGACAGTATAACAAGTTCAATGGAAAGGGCCATCAGTGAAACCAACAGAAGAAGGCAGATTCAGATGGAGTATAACAAAAAGATGGGAATTACACCAAAGACAATTCAGAAAGCCGTTCACGATACCCTTGAAACATTGAAGGTTGCAGAGGATGAAAAAGAATTTGCCGTTGATCATGGCGATATCCCTGTTGAAAAAATTATAGAAAAACTGACAGCCGAAATGAAGGCGGCGGCGAAAGAACTGGAGTTTGAAAAAGCTGCAATGCTGCGCGACAAAATCAATGAATTGAAGAAAAAACTCTGTGAAGAAGAGACATGTTAATTTGTATTAACATTGAAATAGAACTAATTGGATGACAGGAGAAAGTTATGCGTATACTTCCGGACAATATTCACAGTTCATGGACTGATTTTTTAAATGCTGAACGCATTGAAACTATAAAGGATATATCACAAAAAATAGGAGAAAATGTTAATCCTGAATATAAAAATATATTGCGTTTTTTAAGCGTAGATTTATCAAATGTGAAGGTTGTTATACTCGGGCAGGATCCATACCCCGAAAAGGGAGTAGCCACCGGCAGGGCTTTTGAGGTCGGTGGCCTGAAAACATGGGAGCAGCCTTTCAAACAGGTTTCGCTGAAAAACATTGTGCGGTTGATCCATAAAAGCTACAGCAATATAGAAAAATATGAGGATATTTTTTCTTTTAACCGGATTAAAAACGAAATAAAAGAAGGCAGGTTTCCGATTCTTCCGCCCGACAGGCTGTTTGAGTCATGGGAAAAACAGGGCGTTTTATTGTTGAATACATCTTTCAGCTGCGTACCAAATAACCCTGAAAGCCATGCAATGCTGTGGCAGGAATTTTCGCGCCGACTGATAGGGTACATATCGGAAAAATATAATCTTTGCTGGTTTCTTTGGGGAAAACATGCCATTAGTATGAGAGATGTAATAAATAAAGGGGAGTTCTATGTATCCAGGCATCCCATGCTGTGCTCTTCCAAGTATGACGATGATTTTCTGAAATCCGACTGTTTTACTGAAACCAAACACCTGATAAACTGGCTTGGTGCAGATTAACTGCAATTACGAAAATGATTTCAAAATCAATGTAATTTCTTCCGTTGTTTTAATAGAATAATTTCATAACGCTTCGGTTACCTTAAGAACATCGGCCAAAAAATAAACATATGTGCCATGGCTTATATTGCATCGGGGTGGTTCCATGCATCAAAAGACAGCAGACAGAAAAGACAATGTTGCGGAACTGCGGGATGTGCGTGAACTGGAGCGTGTGATATGATATTTAAGAGAGATAATGCTTTTTTCAGGTTTAGCTTTCTTATTTTTGTTATTATAGCATCATTATATCTTTCCCTTATAGCATTTACACCAAGCCAGATGACTGTTTTGGCAGGAGAAGAATACCGGGTTGAATTCTTCTCGCCCTTTCAGTTGCAATTGTCGGCTGAAACCGGCGGAATACATGTTGAGAAGCTGGGTGTCGGAAACAGGACATCGATTTTCTCGATGCCGTATACACTTAAAGGTACCCAATACGGCCAGAACAGGATTCAGATTAGCTTGTTTGGGCTGGTTCCTGTTAAAGATATTAAAGTCAATGTAATTCCTGCGAGGGAACTGATTGTTTGCGGGAATACCGTTGGTATCAGGTTGTATATCAAAGGCCTTCTTGTAGTAGGGATTTCAGGTGTTATGACTCCTGACGGGAATGAAGTCCTGCCAGTTAAAGATACCGGTCTGGAACCCGGGGATTTTATTATTGCAGTGAATAACAAGGAAATAGAAAAGATAGCCGATCTGTCAAAAGTAATTGAGCAATCAGACGGGAAAGAAATTGCTTTAAGATTCATACATGACAGCCGGGTTGTCGAAACAAGGATTACTCCGGTGCAAAGCATTGAGGACGGTAAATACCGCATTGGAATCTGGGTAAGGGACAGCACGGCCGGAATCGGAACTTTAACATATATTGAAGAAGAGACAGGCAAATTTGGTGCTTTAGGCCATGGAATCACCGATATTGATACAGGAATTATGATGCCGGTTAAAAACGGGGAGTTGCTGAAATCTTCGGTATATGGCATCAGAAAAGGAATACAGGGCACCCCGGGTGAATTGCAGGGGGATTTTCTGAAAAGCCCGGAAGTGATAGGGGAAATATACTGGAATACGGCATTTGGGGTTTTCGGTACAATAGATAAAAATGCTATATCTGAATTGAATGGCAGGAAGTATCCGGTTGGAACAAGGAGTATGGTGAAGGAGGGGCCGGCGACTATTCTGTCGAACATTCACGGGGATCAGGTTGAAGAATTTTCTGTTGAAATACAGAAGATTGCACGGAAGAACCTTTCGGGTCCGAAAAGCATGATAATAAAAATCACTGATCCACGGCTGTTAAGTGAAACCGGAGGTATAATTCAGGGGATGTCGGGAAGCCCGATTATCCAGGACGGAAGAATAATAGGAGCTGTAACCCATGTTTTGGTTAATGACCCTACAAAGGGTTACGGAATTTTTATAGAAACCATGCTAGGCATGAACTGATTAACCCGGCAGATTCTGTCGGGTTATCTGTTTGGGTTGGTATCTATACAAGAATAAAATTACTATGGTATAATTCAAAAAGTAATATTTGGTCATGAAAAGGAAACTTAAAAGGAAAACCAAAATTGAAACTATAGAAGTGAGGTTTCAGGAAGTAGATGCCAGGAGAGAGACAAAGCAAAATAAGAAATTTTTGTATTATAGCTCATATAGATCACGGAAAGTCAACATTGGCCGACAGGTTGCTTGAAAAAACCGGTGTTCTGACCGAAAGGGAAATGGAAGAACAGGTTCTGGATACTATGGATCTGGAACGGGAACGGGGTATTACGATAAAAGCCCAGGCAGCCCGTTTGGTATATAAGGCAAAGGACGGCCAGGAATACATTCTGAATCTTATCGACACACCGGGTCATGTTGATTTTAACTATGAAGTATCAAGAAGTATTGCAGCCTGTGAAGGTGCGATACTGGTTGTTGACGCTTCCCAGGGCATTGAGGCTCAAACTTTGGCAAATGTCTACCTTGCGCTGGAACATAATCTTGAAATTGTACCCGTTATAAACAAAATAGATTTGCCCGGAGCCAGGCCCGATGAAGTCAAGCGTGAGATAGAAGATGTTATAGGGCTTGATTGCAGTGATGCTCCGCTTATTTCTGCAAAAGTCGGAATAAACATAGAGGACGTTCTTGAAAAAATAGTTGAAGTGATCCCGCCGCCTCCGGGTGATGAGGAATCACCCCTTCGCGCTTTGATTTTTGATTCCCTTTATGACAACTACAAGGGAGTAATAACCCATGTGAGAGTAATGGAAGGAAGCGTTAAACCGGGCCAGGAAATATATATGATGCATACGAAAAAGAAGTTTACAGTAACCGAATTGGGATATTTCCGCCCCGGAGGTTTAATACCTGCTGATGCATTGTATGCAGGCGAAGTCGGTTATATCTGTGCAAGCATTAAAAATGTTGCTGATACACGTGTCGGCGATACGATAACACTTGCAGCAAATCCTGCAAAGGAGCCGCTGCCCGGATATAAAAAGGCCGTTCCGATGGTTTTTTGCGGCATATACCCGGCAGATGGTTCAAAATACACTGATTTGCGGGAAGCCCTTGAAAAGCTGCAATTAAATGATGCTTCCCTGCTGTTTGAACCCGAGACTTCTGCTGCACTGGGATTCGGCTTCAGATGCGGCTTTTTGGGTCTGTTGCATATGGAGATAATCCAGGAGCGGCTGGAGCGCGAATATAACCTTGATCTTGTAACCACGGCTCCAAGCGTTATATACCGGGTAACAAAAACCAACGGCGAGGTTTTGATGATAGACAACCCGACGAACATGCCGGAACCGGGTTTGATTGAAATGATGGAAGAGCCCATTGTTAAAGCTACAATAATGACGCCTCCGGAACATGTCGGCAGCATTATGGAACTGTGCCAGGATCGCAGGGGTGATTACACCGGAATGGAATATATTGAGAGCAACCGGGCGGTATTAACCTACGACATGCCGTTAAATGAAATAGTATATGACTTTTTTGACGCACTGAAATCCCGTTCTAAAGGATATGCTTCCTTTGATTACGAGTTTAAGGGATATAAAGAGTCCGATTTGGTTAAGCTTGATATCCGCCTTAACGGTGAAGTTGTTGACGCATTGTCCTTTATTGTCCATGAAAGCAAAGCATACGCAAGGGGAAGAAAAATTGCTGAAAAGCTTAAGGAGACCATCCCGCGGCAAATGTTTGAAATCCCCATTCAGGCATGTATTGGTTCAAAGGTAATTGCAAGGGAAACAGTGAAGGCTTACAGGAAAGATGTTCTTGCAAAATGCTACGGCGGTGATATTACAAGAAAGAAGAAACTGCTTGAAAAACAGAAGGAAGGTAAAAAGCGTATGCGTCAGGTAGGCAGCGTGGAAATTCCGCAGGAAGCTTTCATGAGCGTGCTGAAACTTGATACATAGGCGTTGGATGAAATGTTGCCTGAAAAAGATGAAACCATTGGAATTTATGTTCATATACCTTTCTGCATGAGGAAATGCAATTATTGTGATTTCCCGTCACTTCCGGGCATGGATGATTTCTTTCAGGACTATGCCGATGCAGTTTGCAGGGAAATTGAGTCAGCTTCAGGTAAATTTTTAAACTGGATTGTAGATTCCGTTTTTTTCGGAGGAGGGACACCATCTGTCCTTCCTGCGGAAAACATTTCAAAGATAGCTGGCACCCTGTCAAAAAACTTTGATATTTCAAAGAATGCAGAAATATCGATAGAAGTTAATCCCGGAACCATCTCTGAGGAAAAGGCTGTTGTCTATAAAGAGCTTAACTTCAACCGTATAAGTATAGGGCTTCAGTCCGCCAGCAACAGCATTTTGAAGTTTATGGGAAGGGTCCATACCAGGGAAATGTTTGAGGAATGCGTGGATCTGGTTAAAAAATGCGGATTCACGAACATTAATGCTGATGTTATTTTTGGAGTTCCGAACCAGACCATGAAAGATTTTCAGGAAACCATTGAACTGGTTTTGCATAAGGGTGTAACCCATGTTTCGTGTTACAGCTTAAAAATCGAAGAAGGTACACCATGGCATGAAATGAATGAAAAGGGTGAACTGCCTCCCGTGGATGAAGATTTGGAAAGGGAAATGTATTACTGGGCAATAAATAGGTTGAACGAGGCAGGCTTTAAACACTATGAAATATCCAATTTTGCAAAACCCGGATTTCAATCGATGCACAATATAAAGTACTGGACAAGCAAGCCTTACATCGGTTTTGGAGCGGCTGCCCACTCTTATATGAATGATGCAAGGTACTCAAATATAGAAAACCCCGTTGAATATATCAAAAGAATTAACGAAGGGAAATCAACGATAGGTTTCAGTGAACATATTGGGATTGATGAGAAACTGTCCGAAAGGTTCATTCTCGGATTAAGAATGATTGAAGGAGTTGACATGGGGCAGCTTGAAAAGGAGTTTGGCAGAGAAGCTTTAAATAAATACCATGATAAAATAAAAATGCTGATCGGGAAAAATCTTCTCTCAGTGGAGAATGGCATGTTAAAACTGACAAAAGCCGGATTGGATTTTGCAAATCAGGTATGGCTTGAATTTATCCTGTAATAAAAGAAAAATACCACCCTCTTGACAAAAGAAAGGCAGGGTGGTATTTTTAATATAGCATTTAGCACTCGTTTAATGAGAGTGCTAACAACAAATAGCAGGGATTATTTACTTTAGTGATATATACTTGATAAAGTATAAACAGGTTTGAATGGGTATATTAATTTTAGTAGGAAAGAACCTGTTTATGATTATATATATACTGATTTGTGGTTTCACTGCAATGTACAATAGTTCCTTTTGGTATCAGGCTGATGAGCTATTGTATGGAGGTGAGGTTACGTTGTGGGATGTAGGGTTAAGTGAGCGCAAGATGCAGATTTTAAAAACTCTTGTTGATGATTATATAAAAACCGCACAGCCTGTAGGGTCAAGAACCATTTCAAGAAAACATGAACTTGGCCTTAGTTCTGCTACCATTCGTAACGAGATGGCTGATTTGGAAGAAATGGGATATATTTCGCAGCCCCATACTTCTGCCGGCAGAGTCCCATCAGACAAGGGATACAGGTTTTATGTGGATCATCTGATGCAGGTGCAGGCACTGAAAATAGAGGAAATAAATCAAATTAAGGATGCAATTGAACGTAAAATAGATGAAATAAACACATTGATCCGGAGAGCATCTGATATTATATCTGCAATTACAGGATATGCGTCAATAGCTTTGTCTCCGAGCCTGACAAAAGCAGCGGTTAAATCTGTGCAGGTATTGCCCGTAGATGAAAAGAAAGTTTTAATTGTGGTTGTGACAAGTACAGGTGTTGTGAAAAACCAGGTTATTCGCGTTAATAACGAAACAAGTCCGGATTCATTCATATTGCTTACTAATTATTTGCAGGAAAAGTTAAACGGGCGTATAATTGAAAATATTGAATTTCCTCTTACTCATGACATACAAATAGAAACAGGTGTTTCGAAAGAACTGATAAATTATGTTGTTGACGGGATGAAAAAATGCATGCAGGATGTTGAAGATTCCGAGCTTATTATGAACGGTATTACGAATTTGCTGAATCATCCTGAATTCAGCGATCTTTTTAAGGTCAAGGAACTATTTGAACTGTTCAATGAGCAGCATACCATGAAAAGTTTAATGAGTTCGGCTATGAAGAAGCAGGGACTTAATGTTCAGATTGGTGCCGAAAATGAGCACGAAGTGATGCGTGAGTGCAGCCTGGTTACTACGGTTTACAGCCTTGGTGATACCGAACTGGGTACTTTTGGCGTATTGGGTCCCACAAGGATGTATTATTCCAGAGTTATATCGGCTATGAATTATGTCAGGAATTTAATTAACAATGAGATACTGAGGATAATCAATGATGACTGAATTTTCCGTAAATGATAAATGGAAGGATGAAAGCTGATGAGTCAGAATAAGACAGATGATAAAAATCTGGATAAAGCAGAAGAATTATCGAAGGAGAATTTAGAGATGGAAACCAACGCAGAGGAAAAAAAGGCAACCGAAGAAACAGAAGAAAAAACCGGTAAAGCAAATGAAAATGCTGCTGAATGCAATGAAGCTAAAGGCGACAAGGAAGTAAAAAGCCAGGAAGAAAACCTGTTAAATCAAAAAGAAAAGGAAATTAATGAATTGAAAGAGCAAATTCAAAGACTCGCCGCAGAGTTTGACAACTATAAGAAAAGGACAAAAAAGGAAAAAGAAAAATTATATGCCTCTTCAGTTGCAGATGTTGTATCTGCTTTTCTTCCTGTAATGGATAACATCGAAAGAGCGCTGCAGGCCTCTGAAGGAAGCGATGAAAAGATCAGGGAAGGCGTCCTGTTAATCCATAAGCAAATGCAGGAGATATTATCCAGTTTCAAAGTAAAGCCCATTGAAGCCAAGGGCCAAAAATTCAACCCTGATTTTCATGAAGCCGTAATGCATGTTGATGATGAAAATTATGGCGAAAATGAAATTGTTGAGGAGTTCCTCAAAGGATATATATATAATGATGAAATTGTTATTCGTCATTCTGTTGTAAAAGTAGCAAACTAATAGACTTTCTTTGACCTTTAAATATATTATTATTAGGAGTGATTTTTATGCCGAAAGTGATAGGTATAGATTTAGGAACAACCAATTCATGTGTCGCTGTTATTGAGGGTGGTGAACCTGTAGTTATCCCTAATCCCGAAGGAAGCAGGACTACACCTTCAGTTGTTGCTTTCTCCAAAACCGGTGAAAGATTAGTTGGACAGGTTGCTAAAAGACAGGCTGTCACAAATCCCGAGAGAACCGTTATTTCAATTAAAAGGGACATGGGAACCGACAGGAAAGTAAAAATTGATAATAAAGAATATACTCCTCAGGAAATATCAGCAATGATCCTCCAGAAACTGAAGGCAGATGCTGAAGCTTATCTTGGTGAAAAAGTTACACAGGCTGTTATTACCGTCCCTGCATATTTCAGCGATGCTCAGCGCCAGGCAACAAAGGACGCAGGAAGAATTGCAGGTCTTGAAGTATTGCGTATCATAAACGAGCCTACAGCTGCGGCTCTTGCTTACGGACTGGACAAGGAACATGATCAGAAGATCCTTGTATTTGACCTGGGTGGAGGTACATTTGACGTATCTATTCTGGAAATCGGAGACGGAGTATTTGAAGTTCTGGCTACCAGCGGTAATAACCGTCTGGGCGGTGATGATTTTGACCAGAGAATTATCAACTGGCTGGCTGAAGAGTTTAAAAAGGATACAGGAATTGATTTAAGAAACGACAGAATGGCTATGCAACGTTTGAAAGAAGCTGCAGAAAAAGCCAAGATTGAATTGTCCGGAGTTACCACAACTAATATTAACCTTCCTTTTATAACTGCAGATGCGAGTGGTCCGAAACACCTGGACATGACACTTACCAGAGCTAAATTTGACGAGCTGACTGCCGACCTGGTTGAAAAAACCATGGAGCCTACCAGAAGGGCGCTGGCAGATGCTGATCTTACACCTGCAGATATAGACAAAGTTCTGCTGGTTGGAGGTTCAACAAGAATACCTGCAGTTCAGGAAGCTGTCAGGAAGTATCTCGGCAAGGAACCGTTCAAAGGCATTAATCCTGACGAATGCGTTGCCATTGGTGCCGCTATTCAGGCCGGCGTTCTTTCAGGAGAAGTCAAAGACCTTCTGCTTCTTGACGTTACTCCTCTGTCCCTTGGTATTGAAACCCTCGGTGGAGTATTCACAAAACTGATTGAACGCAATACCACAATACCCACTAAAAAGAGCCAGATATTCTCAACCGCAGCCGATGGTCAGACCAGCGTTGACATCCGTGTATACCAGGGTGAAAGAGAAATGGCTGCAGACAATAAACTGCTTGGCAATTTCCAATTAACAGGAATACCGCCTGCTCCGAGAGGGGTTCCCCAGATAGAGGTTACTTTCGACATAGACGCAAACGGTATTGTACATGTATCCGCGAAAGACCTGGGTACAGGCAATGAGCAAAAAATTACCATTACAGCGTCAACAAACCTTTCTGAGCAGGAAATTGAGAGAGCCGTTAAGGAAGCGGAAAAGTACGCTGAAGAGGACAAGAGAAGGAAAGAAGTCATAGAAGCGAAGAACCAGGCAGATTCGCTGATTTATCAGACGGAAAAAACTTTGAAAGATTTGGGAGATAAGATTGATCCTGCAGATAAATCCAATATCGAAGCCGAACTGAACCATCTGAAAGAAGTTGCTAAAGGTAACGATACTGCGGCTATTAAAGCTGCCACCGAAAAACTTTCCCAGGCTTTCTATGCAGTTTCACAGAAAATTTATCAGCAGAATCCTGGTGCTGCGGGAGCAGCCGGAGCAGGAGGGTTTAACCAGACCTATGGCGGCGGAACAGGCAATAGCCAGGATGATGTTTACGATGCAGATTATAAAGTAGTTGATGATGACAAATAGTTCGATATTTTAAAAATCCCCGCTTCGGTAAACAGTAAGTCAAGTTTGCAACAAAACGAGTCAAAGGTATTCCTTTGACTCGTTGTTATGATTAGGGCAATTATTTTTTTCATAAATGAGGATCAGATCATAAAATAAACTTAGTTGAAGGTGTTATTGAAGTGTGTTATAATCGTTAAGCTACTTTAGCAGTAAACCAGCTTTGGGGGTGATAGAATGCCCGAAAAAAGAGATTACTACGAAGTGTTGGGAGTAAGCCGTAATGCTGATGAAACAGAACTGAAAAAGGCATACCGGAAGCTTGCAAAGCAATATCATCCGGATATGAACCCCAATGACAAAGAAGCCGAAGCCAAGTTTAAAGAAATCAATGAAGCCTATGCAGTTTTAAGCGATCCGCAAAAAAGGAAGCAGTACGACATGTATGGCCATGCAGGCCTTAACGGAACAGGTTTTGAAGGTTTCAGCGGTTTTGGAGGCTTTGATTTTGGTTTTGAAGATATTTTCGATACTTTTTTTGGGGGCTCGCCATTTGGCAGAAGTACCAGGAAAAGATCGGGCCCCAGAAGAGGTAACGATTTAAAATATTCGCTTGAAATAAGCTTTCTCGAGGCTGCCTTTGGTACAACCAAAGAAATTAATATCAGCAGGATGCAGTTATGCCATGTTTGCGGCGGGTCAGGATCAAAACCCGGTACTACTCCCGAAACATGCAGGCACTGCAATGGTACAGGGCAGATAAGGCATGTACAATCCACTCCGTTTGGGCAAATGGTGAACATGCGCACTTGCGAAGTTTGCCGTGGAGAAGGTACAATTATAACCCATCCATGTGATGAGTGTCGTGGAAACGGAAGAGTTCAGAAAACTTCAAAGATTAGCATAAATGTGCCGGCAGGCATTGACAACGGACAGACCATATCTTTGCGTGGCGAAGGCGAGCCTGGCATAATGGGCGGACCGCCCGGTGACTTGTATGTGAGCATACGGGTAAAGCCACATCCTCTTTTCAAAAGAGAAGGCTATGATGTAATATGTGAAATACCCATAACTTTTACCCAGGCGGCTCTGGGGGCTGAGTTGGAGATTCCCACCCTCGAGGGAACAATAAAATATAATATACCCGAAGGTACGCAAACAGGGACGGTTTTCAGACTTAAAAACAAAGGAATCAAACATCTGAGATCCAATGCGAAAGGCGACCAGCTTGTTAAAGTCAATGTAGAAGTACCTACAAGGCTTTCTGCAAAACAGAAGGAACTGCTGAAGCAGTTTGCGGAAATCAGCGGGGATGAAGTATTTCAACAGAGAAAATCTTTCTTTGAAAAAATGAAGGATTTATTTCAATAAATAATTGATAATAAACTGAAAAGGGAGTATTTTTGTGGAGTGGTTGGAAGTAGCCGTTACCGTAGATCCTGAAATACAGGAATTAGTTTCACAGGTTCTGCTGGACCAGGGAGTTCAGGGACTTGAAATAGTTGATCCCGACTCTTTCAGGCAGGTTCTTGATCATAACAGGTACCTTGATTATGCAGATGACGGGTTAATTGACAGTTATGGCGAAAAGGTCGTTATCAAGGCCTACTTCAGTTCACGGAAAGCAGAAGAACTGAAAAGCAAACTCGACAGCGAATTTCAGATCTTTTTGAATCATATTCCTGAATATTCTGTCAGAATACGAGATGATTCCGAATGGAAGGATAATTGGAAAAAGTATTATAAAGCCTTTAAAATATCAGACAGGGTTATAGTTAAACCGGCCTGGGAAGATTACCTGCCTCAAGGCAATGAAGTGGTTGTGGAACTCGAGCCGGGAATGGCTTTCGGAACCGGAACCCATGAAACAACAAGAATGTGTGCATCATTACTTGATGAGCTTGTCAAGGGAAATGAAAAAGTTCTGGATTTGGGATGCGGAACCGGAATTTTGGGGATTATTGCCGCAAAACTTGGTGCAAAGGAAGTCACATGCGTTGACATAGATGATGCAGCATATAAAGCTTGCCGTGAGAATGTCATGAAGAACAATGTCTCGGACGTAGTTCATGTAATCCACGGTGAATTAAAGGATTTGGAAATAGAAAAGTATGATATTATTGTAGTTAATATAATTGCGGATATAATTCTGTCATTGCTGCCTGATCTGAGAAAATACAGCAGTGATAGGACTAATATTCTGTTATCGGGCATCATTTCGGATAGACGTGAAGAAATCATTAATGCTGTAAACGAAAATGGCTATCATATGGTAAAGGAAAACAGGGAAGGCGAATGGGTGGCAATGCAGATATGCGCAGATTCCTAGTTTCACCTGATTCAATAAAGAATGATACTGTGTATATTTCCGGAGACGACTTGAAGCACATGGTCCAGGTTCTCAGGTTCAGGACAGGCGATCATTTGCTGGTATTTGACGGTACAGGGCTGGAACATGAGATTGAGCTTGTTTCGGTCGATAAAGCAATGGCCGTCGGGAAAATAGTAAAAACCGGTACACCTGAGACCGAATCGAAGAGGAAGGTCATTCTGTTTCAGGGAATGCCAAAGTCTGATAAAATGGAATGGATAATTCAGAAGACGGTGGAGTTGGGAGTGAGCCAGATTGTCCCAATGATTACGCGGTATTCCGTAGTCCGGGATATAGACAGAAATATTGACGCAAAACTTGAAAGATGGAACAGGATTTCACGGGAAGCATGCAAGCAATCGGGCCGTGTTGTTATTCCCGAAGTTAAAAAACCGTTGGAATACAGCAAAGCTATGGACTTGTGGGATGACATGGTTTCAAATGAAACATGCGGTTCGTCGCTGGCAGTTTTCTGTTATGAAAATGAGGGTAAAAAGTGTTTTAAAGAGTTGCTTAAATGCTATAATATAGACTATATTAAAACCATAGGTATTTTTATAGGTCCCGAAGGCGGCTTTGCAGAAGAAGAAATCAAGCTTGCCGGGGATCACGGAATTATTCCTGTCGGATTGGGAAAAAGAATTTTAAGAACCGAAACCGCTGCTGTTGCAGTTTTATCTATTATAATGTACGAAATTGGAGACTTCGACTTATGACCAAAATATCCTTTGTTATAGTAGATGATGCCATCTTTATGAGAACACTGCTTCGTAAAGTTATAGAACAGGTTGAGGGATATACGGTAATTGCTGAAGCTTCTAATGGAATAGAAGCAATAGAAGCTGCGCGGAAATATCAACCTGATATAATGACATTGGATATAACTATGCCCGAAATGGACGGAATAGTTGCATTGCCCAAAATTGTGGAAGCAAGTCCGAAAACAAGGGTAATCGTTGTTTCGGCAATGGGGCAACAGTCAATGGTTATCGATGCCATAAAAATGGGTGCAAAGGACTTTATTGTGAAGCCGTTTGAAAAGTATAAAGTTTATCAGACCATACAAAATGTACTGGCGTTTTAGGCTTATATTGCCCTTCGGCACATTTTTGCGCCCGAGAATGAAAGACTTTGGAGGAAATAAAATGGTTAGAAGTATGACCGGATACGGTTATTATAAATATCAGGACGAACAGGTTTCGATGGACGTTGAGATAAAAACGGTAAATCACAGGTATTGTGACATATATATACGGATGCCAAGACAGTTAAGCTGTTTTGAAGATAAAGTCCGTTCGCTGATTACGAACCGTATCTACAGGGGTAAGGTTGATGTTTTTATCAATTGGGAAAACCTTGGCGAAGGGATTAAAAAAGTAATACTTGACAAAAATCTGGCCCTGGAATATTACAGAGCCATGAATACATTAGCTGAAGAATTGCAGCTTCGGGATGATATTTCATCTTCATCGCTGGCCAGATTTCCTGAAATCCTCAGAATCGAAAAAAAGGAGGAGACTTCGGAAGAAGTCTGGGCAATTCTGGAACAGGCCGTAAACGAGGCATTGAATGTCCTGGTTGCAATGAGGGAGGCCGAGGGAGAAAAGCTTAAAATAAGCCTGATCGAAATATGTAAAAACATCGAAAATTACAGGTTGCAGATAAAAGCACGTGAACCTTTGGTTATTACAGAGTATAAGGAAAAGCTTTCAGCCAGAATACGGGAATTGATGGACAGCGATATTGTGGATGAAACACGTCTTGCTATGGAGGTTGCGATTTTTGCTGACAAATGCAGTATTAATGAAGAGCTGGTACGTTTAAGAAGCCACCTGGATCAATTCCTTGATATTTTGGCGATGGATGGGCCAATAGGAAGAAAACTGGATTTCCTGCTTCAGGAAATGAACAGGGAAGTAAATACCATAGGGGCCAAAGCGAATGATTTGGATATCACAAAAAATGTAATTGAACTGAAAAGTGAAATTGAAAAAATCAGAGAACAAATACAGAATGTTGAATAATGGAAAATAATCCCTTGATATGGAGGAGTAAGGCATGAAATTAATTAATGTCGGTTTCGGAAATATTGTTGCTGCCAATAGAATTGTTGCAATCGTAAGTCCTGAATCTGCACCTATAAAAAGAATTATTCAGGAAGCAAGGGATCGTGGCATGCTGATTGACGCAACATATGGCAGAAGAACCCGTGCTGTAATTGTAACTGACAGTGACCATATCATTCTGTCTGCCGTTCAGCCCGAAACAGTTGCTCACAGGCTTGGCAGCAAAGATAATGATGCAGTTGCTATTGATGGCGGAGATGAGCAGGAGGTTACCGAATGAATCCGGGTCTTTTGGTTGTTGTGTCGGGTCCCGCGGGAGTTGGAAAAGGAACTGTTGTTTCCCGGGCACGGGAGCAAAATAAGGATATAGTTTTTTCGGTTTCAGCAACTTCACGTTGTCCAAGGCCGGGAGAAATAGATGGCAAAAATTACTTCTTTGTTTCCCGTGAAAGGTTTTTGGAGATGATACGGGAAGGTGCTTTACTGGAATGGGTTGAGTATTGCGGGAACTATTATGGTACGCCGAAGATGTATGTGGAACAGGAACTGGAAAAGGGCCATGTTGTTCTTCTTGAGATTGAGGTGGAAGGCGCGCATAATGTAAAGAGACAATATCCCGATTGCATTTCAGTATTTATTACTCCTCCGACCATTGAAGAGTTAAGGAAGCGCATTACAAAACGCGGAACCGAGTCTCCTGAAGTTATTGAAAAACGGATGAAACGGGCATTGGAAGAGATGGAGCAACTGGACAGCTATGATTATATAATCAAAAATGAATCTGTGGAAGACTCTGCAAGGCAATTGCTTGACATCATAGAAAAAGAACGCAACAGAATAAAAAATAATTGTATAAGGAGTGATAATGAGTGATAAAACCGTCAATATCTGAGCTTTTGGAAAAGGTGGAAAACAGGTATATATTAGTCAACGTAACTGCCAAAAGAGCGCGGATGCTTAATGAAGGAGCGCAGCCTTTAACAAAAACATTCAGTAAAGATGTTGTTACGGCGGTAAACGAGATAAATGAAGGCAAGATCAGATACAGAAAAAACAGACGCACAAATGATGCTCAATAGTATTAAAGATATTATCGGGAGGAAAAAATATGGCTTTTGAGAAAACCATGGATAAGATTGTGGCATTATGCAAAAACAGGGGGTTCATTTTTCAAGGCTCGGAGATTTATGATGGTTTGGCCAACACTTGGGATTACGGACCTCTGGGAGTGGAATTAAAAAATAATGTAAAGAGAATGTGGTGGAAGAAGTTTATCCAGGAAAATCCTTACAATGTAGGGCTGGATACAGCAATATTGATGAACCCTATGGTTTGGGTGGCTTCAGGCCATGTCGGCGGATTTTCAGACCCCCTGATTGACTGTCGCCACTGTAAGGTAAGACACCGTGCCGACAAACTTGTTGAAGACTGGAACAAGGAAAATAATATTGATATGAGAGTGGACGGAATGAGCAATGAAGCTCTCACAAAGTACATCGAAGAAAACGGAATAACCTGTCCTAATTGTGGGGTAAAGGACTTTACTCCTATCAGACAATTCAACCTTATGTTCAAAACCTTCCAGGGTGTTACCGAAGACTCCAAGAATGAAATATATCTGCGCCCCGAAACAGCACAGGGGATATTTGTAAACTTCAAAAATGTTCAACGATCTACAAGAAAAAAGATCCCGTTTGGAATAGGGCAAATTGGCAAATCCTTCAGAAATGAAATAACTCCGGGTAATTTCACTTTCCGGACAAGGGAATTCGAGCAGATGGAACTGGAATTCTTCTGTGAACCCGGCAAGGATATGGAATGGTTTATGTACTGGAAGGAATTTTGCCGCAACTGGTTGCTGTCGTTGAACATGAAGGAAGAAAATATAAAGATGAGGGATCACTCAAAAGAAGAGCTTAGCCACTATAGTACTGCAACTACCGATATTGAATTCAAATTCCCGTTCGGCTGGGGTGAATTATGGGGCATTGCCAACAGAACCGACTTTGACCTGAAGCAGCATATGCAGTATTCAAAAGAAGATTTAAGCTACTTTGATCCAACAACAAATGAAAAATTTGTGCCATATTGCATAGAGCCATCAGTCGGTGTGGACAGAGTAGCCCTGGCATTCCTGTGTGATGCCTACGACGAAGAAGAAGTAGGCGAGGGGGATGTCCGTACTGTATTGCGTTTACATCCGGCACTTGCTCCTGTGAAGATTGCCGTTCTGCCGCTGTCTAAAAAGCTTGGCGAGGAAGCATTTAAGATTTATGAGGATTTAATCAAATACTACAACTGTGAATATGACGATACCGGAAGCATCGGAAAGAGATACCGCCGCCAGGACGAAATTGGTACTCCTTACTGCATAACTTTTGACTTCGAATCGGTTGACGATAAGAAAGTTACAATTCGTGAAAGAGATACTATGGAACAGGTAAGAATACCCATTGAAGAGTTAAAGGATTATTTTGCTGATAAATTTAATTTTTAGCTGAAGCAGCATATTGTCAGGTGGGAATTTTATCCTGCCTGGCATATGTTATTTAAGCATATCCCTGCATAACCTGTCGGAAGGCATAAAATACTCTCACTTATTAATTTTATATTTTATAAGTTTACAGTGAAATTTTCTTATGTTATTATTTTTACGTTATAAACCTATTTGGTATTTATAGTTACTATAGGAAATGAAAAGGTATAAAGGCCTTAGGCAATAATTACATATGATTCAATGAAAACAGCCATATGGAAGTAGTTTTAGGAGGGAAGAAATTAAATGGCCAAATATGTGTATTTATTCAGTGAGGGTAATGCCTCAATGAGAAACCTTCTTGGCGGCAAAGGTGCAAATCTTGCAGAAATGACCGGTCTCGGACTTCCGGTGCCAAGAGGTTTTACAATCACAACAGAAGCATGTACGCGTTTTTATCAGGACGGAAAGATTATTGCAAAAGATATCGAGGATGAAATTTTTGCAACCCTTTCGAAAACAGAAGAAATAGTGGGAAAGAAATTTGGAGATCCCGAAAATCCGTTTTTAGTTTCAGTGCGTTCGGGTGCGAGAGTATCCATGCCTGGAATGATGGACACCATTTTGAATCTCGGGCTGAATGATGAGGTTGTTGAAGGGCTGGCAAAACTTACACAGAATCCGCGTTTTGCATATGACAGTTATAGACGCTTTATCATGATGTTTTCCGATGTTGTTATGGGAATTGACAGGTTAAAATTCGAAAAACTGATGGACGAGATAAAAGAGCAAAAAGGTGTTACATCAGATACCGATCTTGATGCAAATGATTTGAAAAAGCTTACTGAACAGTATAAGGAACTGTATTTGAAAGAGATGGGCGTACCCTTCCCGCAAGATCCGAAAGTTCAGTTGATGGAAGCAGTAAAAGCCGTATTCCGTTCATGGGAAAATCCAAGAGCGATAGTATACAGAAGGCTGAATGATATCCCTTCAGACTGGGGAACAGCCGTAAACGTTCAGGAAATGGTATACGGAAATATGGGCAATGATTCGGGTACCGGTGTTGCATTTACAAGAGACCCGTCCACAGGTGAGAAGAAACTCTACGGAGAATTTTTAATGAATGCCCAGGGCGAGGATGTTGTTGCCGGTATCAGAACACCTCAGCCAATTGAGGTATTGAGAGAAATAAATCCTGATGTATACAACCAGTTTGTTGACATAGCAGGCAAGCTCGAATCCCATTACCGTGATATGCAGGATATGGAGTTTACAATAGAACGCGGAAAACTCTTCATGCTCCAGACAAGAAACGGAAAGAGAACCGCTCAGGCAGCACTGAAAATTGCAGTTGATCTTGTAAATGAGAATATGATAACCAAGGAAGAGGCTTTGCTGAAAGTGGATCCGAAGCAATTGGATACACTTCTCCATCCTCAGTTCGAACCGAAGGCATTAAAGGCAGCAAAACCGATTGCAAAAGGTCTGGCTGCATCACCGGGTGCTGCTACAGGTAAGATTTACTTTACAGCAGAAAGCCCTACCAAGGCATTTAATGAAGGTGAGAAACAAGTAATTCTGGTCCGTAATGAAACATCACCAGAGGATATTGAAGGAATGCATGTTTCTCAGGGTATTTTGACAGGCCGTGGCGGAATGACTTCCCATGCAGCCGTTGTTGCAAGAGGTATGGGCAGATGCTGTGTTGTTGGCTGCGGTGAGATTACAATAAACGAAGAGGAAGGATATTTCATAGATAAAAACGGCAAGAGATATAACGAGGGAGACTGGATTTCCCTTGACGGTTCCACCGGAAATGTATATGGAGAGCAATTGCCAACTGTGGCTCCTGAAATGACAGGATATTTTGAAATCTTAATGAATTGGGCTGACGAAGTCCGGACTCTGAAGATAAGAACTAATGCCGATACTCCTAAAGACGCAGCACAGGCATTAAAGTTTGGTGCAGAAGGTATTGGATTGTGCCGTACAGAGCATATGTTCTTTGACAGCGACAGAATCGGCGCAATGAGAGAAATGATTGTAGCCCGTACAGAGGAGCAGAGAAGAAAGGCCCTGGATAAACTTCTGCCAATGCAGAGAGGCGACTTTGAAGAACTGTTCAGAGTAATGAAAGGATATCCTGTAACAATCCGTTTCCTTGATCCTCCGCTGCATGAATTCCTGCCGAAGGAACAGGAAGATATCGAGGCGATAGCAGCCGAAATGGGTATATCGGCCGCTGAACTGAATGCAGTAATTTCAGAGCTGCATGAATTCAACCCGATGCTGGGTCACAGAGGATGCCGACTGGCTGTAAGCTATCCTGAAATTGCTGAAATGCAGACAAGAGCAGTTATAGAAGCTGCTATAAATGTAACCAGGGAAGGCCTTAATGTTGTGCCCGAAATTATGATTCCTCTGGTAGGCGATGTGAAAGAACTGAAATATGTTAAGGATGTTGTTGTAAAGACAGCAGACCGGATTATTAAGGAATCAGGCGTTGAGCTTAAGTACCTTGTCGGTACAATGATTGAAGTTCCGCGCGCTGCCATCACTGCTCATGAAATAGCAAGCGAAGCTGAATTCTTCTCATTCGGAACGAACGATTTAACACAGATGACATTTGGTTTCAGCCGTGATGACGCAGGCAAGTTCCTTGAAGAATATTATAACAAGAAGATTTATGAATTTGATCCGTTTGCAAAACTCGACCAGACAGGTGTTGGCGAACTTATAAGAATTGCAGCCGAAAAGGGACGCAAAACCAGGCCAAATATCAAAATGGGTATTTGCGGTGAACATGGCGGAGATCCTTCTTCAATTGAATTCTGCCATATTGTAGGTCTGCAGTATGTTTCATGCTCGCCGTTCAGAGTGCCGATTGCAAGGCTGGCAGCTGCCCAGGCAGCAATAAAGAATAAATAGATATATAAAATATAAAAAGGCAGTCCATAGGGGCTGCCTTTTATTATAATCCTCAAAAAAGTCGAGACGTCAAAATCTGCAACATGGTATAATATGGATGCTTCATGAAGCATAGATTTTTAAATCGGAGTGTAAGATGGATCAGCTTTTTTTGTTTGTAAATGCAGTGATCACATTTGTCGAAACTCGAATAAAGGGGAAGATTGATTATAACGAATTAGCAGCAGCAACAGGATTTTCGTTGCCCTATGTCCGTGAGTTGTTTGCCGGCCAAACGAATAAGTCACTCTACCGCTATATTCTGGAGCGTAAAATTGCAAACGCTGCCTTTGAATGCAGGTATACCGACAAGACTCTGGTTACCATCGGAATGGAGTATGGCTTTAACAATGCAGATGCTTTTACCAGGGCTTTTAAAAGGATTACTGGAGTGACTCCGTCTGAATTCCGAAAAATGAAAGTTAACCTGAAAAGAGCCAAACTTTGTGCAGGAGTTTACGGTGTTGAGCTTCCTGTCCTTAATCAGAATGAATCAATGAAAGGTGAAGAAAATCATGAGAAGTAGTGAAGCAAATCAGGAACAAATGATTTTACTGGGGGTACCCAGAGTTCAGTACGGTCCCGAAGGGCTGACACCCTTCCCGGCTTGCTTGAGAGCTTGCGCAAATTATATCGGTATAGATGTAAGCTACGACTATGCAATGGCAGCAAGTGGTGCGGCATTCAGGCTGACATGGGACGAAACACAATGGAATTTGGGAAATGTCGATTCAGTTTTTACTTATGATGACCCGGAGCGCGTGTTCAGGCAGGGTATTGAATCAACTGGCTGTTCCTTCCGTTTCCTGGGCAGGGAAAACAGTACAAAGGAAGAGTTCATTGCTTTTATAAAACCACAAATAGACAAGGGAATACCTGTTATTGCGCTGGGAATTATCGGACCGCCCGAAGCCTGCATTGTAACAGGCTATCGCAACGGTGGAAACACCCTGCTTGGATGGAATTTTTTCCAGGATAATCCCGAGCTTAATCGTGATGTTACTTTTGATCAATCGGGCTATTTTATTACCGATCGCTGGTGGGATAATCCAGAGACATTGGCTGTCATGGCACTTGAACCGGCAGATACAGGAAAAGCAGATGTAAAAACCATACTGAACAATGCCATTGATGCAATGACCGGCCGCAAGTGCGGTGTTTATGCAAAAGGGTTGCTGGCGTATGAAGCATGGATAAAGGCTGTGGCAGATGACAGTGATTTTTCGGAAGATATGATTATGCCGCTGCTGGCCGAGAGACTGTTCACTCATGACGATGCCATTGATTGTATTGCAGATGGAAGGTATAACGCCGCCAAGTTCATGAAAAAAGCAGCAGAACAATATCCTGAGCAAAGAGCGCTTTTTGAAAAGGCATCAACATATTTCATGGAAATTTCCAAAGTCTCCGCGAAGTTGTATGAAGTTTTGGGCGGATGGGAACGTGGTGAGAAACAGATGCGCAATTTCGCCAGAGCTGATGTGAGAAAAAGAACAGTGCAGTTAATCCGGGAGGCAAAAGAATATGATGAAAAAGCTTTTGCCATCATGAAACAGTTGGCTGATTGCTTAAAGTAAACTGTTACATAAAACCGAACCGAGGAGTTTTATAACGGCGCTGGTTCGGATAGTTTAAATGAAAAGCCGATCTTTTGGATATCATGCTAAAAATAACAGAATAAATCATGGTAATTTATGCAAAATATATAATTGACAAAAAAAGTCAGCTGTGCTACAATCAAAATAATATTTTACTTAAATTAGCAACAAAGTAAGTCTGATATATCGCATAAACCGTAGAGCAAGAGTAGTAAGAATAATCACTTGCATTCAGAGAGCCGTGGTTGGTGTGATACGGTTGCAAGCTTATTCCGAATGGACTTGCGAGGGAAGCCCGAAATCGAAAGAGAGTAGTCGCTTACGGGGGCCCTGCCCGTTATCAGCTGGGTGCATATGTTGGTATGCAGTAATGAGTGGGCGTAGCAATACGCCAATTTGGGTGGCACCGCAGAAGTTGAAGCTTTTGTCCCTTAGTTGGGATAAAAGCTTTTTTTATATCCTTTTTAGATTGTTGCTTAGGGTATGAAAACCAACAAATAAATTCAAAGGGGTGATTACTGTGATAATTCCAGATTACAATGAAATCCGGAATCTGGCAAAGAAGTACAATGTAATTCCGGTATGCAGGGAAATTTATGCAGACATTACAACTCCGATAGCGCTTCTTATGAAAATTTCCCGGATAAGCCAAAGATACTGCCTGCTTGAGAGCATTGAAGGCGGTGAAAAATGGGGAAGATACTCGTTTATATGCTTCGATCCTGTGGCGTGTGTTTCGTGCAAAAATGGAGAAATAACTTTTGAGGACAGCGGGAAAAAAGTATTGCATTCGCTTAATCCTCTTGATGAATTAAGGAATTACCTTGCGAAATATAAAACACCGAGGCTTAAAGAAATTCCCCCTTTCACAGGAGGGTTTGTGGGATATTTTTCCTACAGCATGATTGGTTACACCGAACGGGTTTTAAACTTAAGGAGCAGTGAATTCAATGATTTTGACCTTATGCTGTTTGAAAAGGTAATCGCCTATGACCATCTAAAGCAAAAGATTAACGTAATTGTAAACATGGCAGCTGACAATGTAGCTGAAAACTACAAAAAAGCCCTTAACGAGATTGATGGAATTGTCAGGCTGATTACACAGCAGACTGTAATAGAAAAAACAGAAATGGAAAGTAAACCCTTCTTCACCAGCAATGTGTCCAGGGAAGAGTACTGCGGTATTGTTGAGAAAGCAAAGGAATATATAAGGAATGGGGATATATTCCAGGTCGTGCTTTCCAGGCGTTTTGAAACAGAATACAAGGATAGCCTTTTAAATGCCTACAGGGTTCTGAGGACAACAAATCCGTCACCATACATGGTATTCATGCAAAAGGACGAAGTTCAGCTTATCGGTGCATCCCCCGAAACCCTTGTAAAGCTGCAAAACGGCAAGCTAACAACTTTTCCGATTGCCGGAACCAGACCTCGCGGAAAAAAAGGCGAAGAAGACAGGGCTCTGGAAAAGGAACTGCTGGAAGATGAAAAGGAACTGGCCGAACATGATATGCTGGTTGACCTTGCAAGAAATGATCTTGGGAAAATATCAAAGTATTCCAGCGTGAATGTTGTAAATTATAAATCAATACAGCGCTATTCAAAAGTTATGCATATCACTTCAGAAGTGGAGAGCTTTATAGAAGAAGGAAAGGACGCCTTTGATGCGATAGCAGCGCTTCTGCCTGCAGGTACATTGTCAGGAGCTCCCAAAATACGCGCATGCGAGATTATTGAGGAACTCGAAAAAGAACCAAGGGGCATATATGGCGGGGCAATAGGTTATATAGACTTTACAGGAAACATGGATACGTGCATTGCAATACGCATGGCGGTAAAGAAGAATGGCAGGGTGTATGTTCAGGCCGGTGCAGGTATTGTCGCAGACAGTGTCCCTGAAAAAGAATATCTGGAATCGGAAAACAAGGCCAAAGCCGTAATGGAAGCTATTTTAAAAGCAAGCGAGGTGGATCTTTAATGATTTTGTTAATTGATAACTACGACAGCTTTGCTTACAACCTGGTACAGCTTGCCGGAAGCTTTAATCCTGGTATTGTGGTGATCCGCAATGATGAAAAAACCATTGAAGAAATAGAAGTAATGCGCCCGTCGCACATTATTATTTCACCCGGGCCGGGCTATCCGAAAAATGCAGGCATATGTGAAGAGCTGATTGATTATATGAAGGGCAGAGCTCCCATTCTCGGAATATGTCTTGGACATCAGGCAATATGCGAGGTGTTTGGGGCATCAATTGCACATGCTAAAAAACTGATGCACGGAAAGCAAAGCAGCATTCATATTGCCAACGGAAGCAGAGTGTTTAGAGGACTTCCGCCTATAATACAGGCAGCGAGGTACCATTCGCTGATAGCTGAACGGGAATCACTTCCCGATGAACTTCTGGTTATAGCAGAAGATGATGAAGGCGAAGTTATGGGAGTAAAACACAGGGATTATGAGATATATGGCCTGCAATTTCACCCCGAATCCATCCTGACCCCCCAGGGGGCTATAATAATGAAAAATTTCCTTAAGATTGGCGGTGAAACATTATGATAAAGGAAGCCATCCAGAAATTATTGGACAGGGAAGACCTGACTTTCGAAATGACCAAATCGGTAATGGACGAGATCATGAACGGGACTGCAACAAATGCCCAGATAGCATCCTTTATTACAGCAATGAGAATGAAAGGCGAAACAATAGATGAAATCACGGCCTGTGCGACAATTATGAGAAAATACGGCACAAAACTTAAGCATGACGGCGATGTTCTCGATATTGTCGGAACTGGTGGAGACAGGTCTTACACGTTTAATATATCCACAGTGTCATCATTTGTGATTTCCGCAGCGGGCGTACCTGTGGCAAAACACGGCAACAGGAGCGTATCAAGCAAATGCGGCAGCGCAGATGTGCTGGAAGCTTTGGGAGTAAAAATAGATATACCTGTTTCAAAAAGTGAAAAAATACTGAAAGAAATCGGAATGTGTTTCATGTTTGCTCCATATTATCATTCTTCAATGAAATATGCCGCACCGGTAAGAAAAGAACTTGGTGTACGCACGGTTTTCAATATTCTGGGGCCGCTTTCAAGTCCTGCGAATGCAAATTGTCAACTACTTGGTGTTTATGATGAAAACCTGGTAGAACCTCTTGCAAGGGTGCTTTCAAATCTTGGAGTGAAAAAGGCCATGGTGGTGCATGGGCATGACGGCCTTGATGAAATAACGCTGACCACATCATCCACTGTCTGTGAAGTAAATAACGGGTATTTGAACAGTTTCTTCCTCGACCCGCGCCAGTTCGGGTTTGAGTATTGCAAGCCGGAGGATCTGGTTGGTGGCGGGCCCGAAGAAAATGCAGGGATTGCAAGAAGAATATTGAGCGGCGAAAAAGGTCCTAAGCGGGATATAGTGCTTTTGAATTCTGCTGTCTGCCTTTATATGTTTTACGATAACGTTACATTACGGGAATGCGTGAAAATCGCACAGGAGACAATTGACAGCGGCAGGGCAATGGAGCAGTTGAACAGGTTTGTCAAGCTGTCCAATGAGGATTAAGAAAACGGGGGATTGGAATGTTTCTAGAAGTTCTTGCACAATCCACGAGAAGGAGAGTTGAATCCGCCAAAAAAGAGGTTAGCCTTGATGATTTGAAATCTCAGGTTTTTTATGACGGCAATGTTAAAAGGTTTCACAGGCGGGAAGACTTTGCGTTTGAAAAAAGCCTGAAAAGCGATGGAATCTCGTTCATATGCGAAGTTAAAAAGGCATCACCGTCAAAGGGAATTATAGCGCCGTTCTTTCCGTACCTTGAAATTGCCAAAGATTACGAAAATGCCGGGGCAGATGCGATATCGGTGCTGACCGAACCGGAGTATTTTAAAGGAAATGACCTGTTCCTGGAAGAAATCAGCGAAATTGTCGGTATTCCTGTGCTGCGCAAGGATTTTATCATTGATGAGTATCAGATATATGAGGCAAAACTCATTGGAGCGGATGCGGTTTTACTGATCTGTGCGCTGCATGATACCGGTACCATAAAAAAATACATTGAGATATGTGACGAACTGGGGCTTTCCGCACTGGTCGAAGCCCATACCGAAGAAGAAGTCAAATCGGCAGTTAAGGCCGGTGCCAGAATAATCGGTGTAAACAACCGGGATTTAAAGACATTTCAGGTGGATATAAAGAACTGTATCGCTTTAAGGAAACTTGTTCCTGAAGGCATTGTCTATGTTGCAGAGAGCGGAATTCAAACACCCGGGGATATATCAATGCTTGAGAAAGCCGGCATTAACGCTGTTTTAATCGGAGAAGCCCTTATGAGAAGCAATGATAAAAAAGCCATGCTTTCATACCTTAAGGGCGGCAAAGGTTAAAAAATCGGGAGGGTTTATAATGGCAAAGATAAAAATATGCGGTATAACCCGGGAACAGGATATAGATGCAGTAAATGCAGTTCTTCCCGATTACATTGGTTTTGTTTTCGCAAAAAGCAAAAGGCAGGTTGATGAGAACAGGGCAAAAGAACTTAAAAGACGTTTGGATCCCCGTATAAAAGCCGTTGGAGTGTTTGTCAATGAAGAAGTAGAAAAGGTTATTAAATTATGCACTTTGCATGTGATTGATCTGGTTCAGCTGCATGGCGATGAAAATGACGACTATATCAAACGGCTGAAAAATAATGTACCGAATAAAATTATCAGGGCAGTAAGGGTAAAAGGCAGGGAGGATATCGAAAAGGCACAGGCGTTATTAAGTGATTACCTGCTGTTTGATACATATCAGGAAAAAGATTACGGCGGTACAGGAAAGACTTTTGACTGGTCGATGATTCCGGCCATGAGAAAGCCGTTTTTCCTCGCAGGAGGGATTAACCTGTACAACGCGGCACATGCGATAAAGCACAATCCTTACTGCATTGATGTGAGCAGCGGTGTGGAAACCAACGGACTCAAAGACCCAAAGAAAATTACGGATATCATAAGGCTCACAAGGAAATTAACAGGGCAACCGGTAAATACAGAACTTGGCTAAAAAATGGTTTATGCAATAAAGTACAAGCATTTCGAAATATTGCAGACCAGGTTACACGAGATTTTTATATTTCAGAACTGCTTGCCGGTTGAAACTGTATTAAACTGCTTTTTATAAAAAACGAGAAGGAGGAGAATGCATGGGAAAGGGAAGATTTGGCATCCATGGCGGGCAGTATATTCCTGAAACGCTTATGAATGCGGTAATTGAGCTAGAACAGGCATATAACAGGTTTAAGGACGATCCCGCTTTCAAAGCGGAGCTTAATGATCTGCTCGTAAATTATGCGGGAAGGCCGTCACTTTTGTATTATGCGAAAAAGATGACCCAGGATCTGGGTGGGGCAAAGATATATCTCAAAAGAGAAGATCTGAACCATACAGGTTCCCATAAAATAAATAATGTGCTGGGGCAGGTGCTTCTTGCGAAGTATATGGGAAAAACACGGGTAATTGCAGAAACCGGAGCAGGCCAGCACGGTGTTGCCACCGCAACTGCCGCTGCGCTGATGGGTATGGAATGTGAAATATTCATGGGCAAGGAAGATACCGACCGCCAGGCGTTAAATGTTTACCGCATGAAGCTGCTTGGCGCAAAAGTTCATGTGGTGACAAGCGGCACGCAAACACTTAAGGACGCGGTGAATGAAACTCTCAAGGAATGGAGCAGGCGTGTTGATGACACCCATTATGTGCTGGGGTCGGTAATGGGACCGCACCCGTTCCCTACTATTGTCCGCGATTTTCAGAGAATCATTGGATGTGAAGTCAGAAAACAAATGCTTGAGATGGAGGGGAGGCTGCCTGATGTTCTGATTGCCTGTGTTGGAGGAGGAAGTAACGCAATTGGGCTGTTTCATGATTTTATTGACGAGCCTTCTGTACGACTTATTGGCTGTGAAGCGGCAGGGTTAGGTATTGATACCGACAGGAATGCTGCAACATTGTCGACGGGGAAGGTAGGAATTTTCCATGGCATGAAATCATACTTCTGCCAGGATGAGTACGGTCAGATTGCACCGGTTTACTCCATTTCTGCGGGGCTCGACTATCCCGGTGTGGGTCCTGAGCACGCTTACCTGCATGACACCGGAAGGGCAGAATACGTGGCAATTAAAGATGAAGAAGCTGTAGAAGCATTCGAATACCTGTCACGTACCGAAGGAATTATTCCTGCAATTGAAAGTGCTCATGCAGTTGCTTATGCTATGAAACTTGCACCGGCATTGAGCAAGGATAAGATTATAGTTATCGGGCTTTCGGGCAGGGGAGACAAGGATGTTGCATCAATAGCGCGATACAGGGGGGTTGAGATCAATGAGTAATATTCAGAAGGCATTTTCACATGGAAAAGCTTTTATTCCGTTCATAACTTCCGGCGATCCCTCGTTAGAAATAACAGAACAGCTGGTGCTTCAAATGGCGAAAGCCGGAGCTGATTTAATAGAACTGGGAATTCCGTTTTCCGATCCTGTTGCCGAAGGCGAGGTAATACAGGCAGCAAACATGCGTGCATTGTCGGGCGGAGTAACGGTGGATAAAATATTTGACATGGTCAGGCGCATACGTAAAACATGCTCTGTACCGATTGCTTTTATGACATATGCAAATCCGGTATTTGCTTATGGATCTGAAAAATTTTTAAGTAACTGCCGGGAAGCAGGCGTTGACGGGCTTATTATTCCCGATCTGCCTTATGAAGAAAAGGGGGAAATATTGCCCTATTGCTCCAAACATGGAGTAAGCCTGATCTCAATGATTGCGCCCACATCTAAAAACAGGATAATTATGATAGCGAAAGAAGCCCAGGGGTTTATATACTGTGTATCATCGATGGGTGTGACCGGCGTAAGGCAGCATATCGGTGATGAAGTTAAGGAAATGATTGAGATTGTGAAAACCGTTAATGACATTCCCTGTGCTGTTGGCTTTGGAGTTTCAACTCCAGAGCAGGCGGTGAAAATGGCCGGATTTGCCGATGGTGTTATTGTAGGAAGCGCAATTGTGAAGATAGTGGAAAAGTACGGATTTGAATGTGTGCCGCGTGTTGCCGAATATGTGCGTATTATGAAAAATGCGGTTGCAAATTGTACCCGATAAAAAGTAATTGCTAAACTAATCAATAAGCTGTACTATGCTGAGTGTTCCTAGCATTGTACAATTTCTGTGCGCCTTTAATGTGATAGGATATGGTGCGGTACCGGAAACAAGCGTTTCAGGTATTTGGTCCGGTTAAAAGTTTACTGCCATTTGTCCTGATTATTATGCCCGGTGAAAGTCATCGTCACATTTTACTCTCAGATCACCGTAAAAATAACGCATCAACTTTAAGGTTGATGCGTTAAGCTTGTCATTATTTGAATTCGTTTACGCAGGATTATTTAATAACCGTCATACCACCCATATATGGCTGCAACGCAACCGGTATATTAACAGAACCATCGGCATTCAGGTTATTTTCCAGGAAAGCTATTAACATTCTGGGAGGAGCGACCACGGTATTATTTAACGTATGTGGATAGTATTTTCCTTTTTCGCCGTTTACGCGAATCCTGAGCCGACGTGCCTGTGCTTCTCCCAAATTTGAGCAGCTTCCTACTTCAAAATACTTTTTCTGCCTTGGGGACCATGCTTCCACATCAAGTGATTTTACCTTAAGGTCAGCCAAATCTCCTGAGCAGCATTCCAGAGTTCTTACAGGTATATCCAGGGAACGGAAAAAATCTACGGTATTCTGCCATAGCTTGTCAAACCATATCATACTGTCTTCGGGTTTACATATAACAATCATTTCCTGCTTTTCGAACTGGTGAATGCGGTATACCCCTCTTTCCTCGAGGCCATGTGCCCCCTTCTCCTTTCTGAAACAGGGGGAATAACTGGTTAATGTCTGTGGCAGAGCTTCTTCAGGTAATATCGTGTCTATAAATTTTCCAATCATGGAATGCTCACTGGTGCCAATCAAATATAAATCTTCACCTTCAATCTTGTACATCATTGCATCCATTTCAGCAAAACTCATAACTCCGGTTACAATTTCGCTTCGAATCATAAAGGGAGGGATGCAATATGTAAAACCTCGATTAATCATAAAATCTCTGGCATAAGAAATGACGGCGGAATGAAGCCTGGCAATATCCCCCATAAGATAATAGAACCCATTACCTGAGACCTTTCTGGCACTGTCCAGGTCAATACCCTTAAGTCTTGCCATTATTTCTGTGTGATACGGTATTTCAAAATCCGGCACAACCGGTTCACCGAAACGCTGAATCTCCACATTTTCACTGTCATCTTTACCAATGGGGACACTGGGATCGATTATATTCGGAATAACCATTAAAATATCTTTGATTTTCTTTTCAAGTTCTTTTTCTTTTAGTTCCAACTCTGCCAGGCGATCTGAATTTGCAGTGACTTTCTGTTTCAGGGATTCGGCTTCATCCTTTTTTCCTTTCGCCATCAATCCGCCAATTTCCTTTGAAATCCTGTTTCTTTCAGCCCTTAATGCTTCTGCTTCGTTTTTTGCTTTCCTTAGTTCAAGATCCAGTTCAATTACTTCATCCACCAAAGCCAGCTTATTATCCTGGAACTTGTTTCTGATATTTTGCTTAACAATATCAGGGTTTTCTCTCACAAATTTTATATCCAGCATAGCAACTTCTCTCCTATTATTTATAAATAACACAGTTTATAATATTTTAATTATAAACAGAATAAAAGGTTTTGAATACTTCAATATCTTCGATCGATAAATAACATCTATATTTTAAAACTTATTTTAACTATTGTGCAAGGGATCTTTTCTTAGCTTTATTGAGACGGGATATTTTCATTTACAAAAGGGAAACCCGGGCTGTGTTTATCTGTGTAAAGATGGTATAATTTACCTGTGTATTACTCTTGTTTTATTGAAAAAAGTAGAGTATAATAAATCATTGCCAAATTTGGTGTATTGACAGGGGTTTTAAAATATGTTAAACTAAAACCTGCTTTGCAAATAAGGCTTTTTTTTATGCATGGAAAATTTATGCATGAGTAATATGCCTTGACACGGTTAGTTAAAGTTATACATTTCGACCAGATTTATAAGGGGTGTAAAAAATGAGAGTAAAAATTACCTTAGCCTGTACTGAATGCAAACAGAGAAATTATGATACCATGAAGAACAAGAAAAACGATCCGGATAGACTCGAAATGAATAAGTATTGCAAATTTTGCCGTAAACATACTTTGCACAAAGAGACCAGATAAAGGCAGGCAGTTATTTTTGCATACAGTTTACACATAGTTAGGAGATGTTTTCCAATGGCTGAACAAGTACAGAAAAAGCCTAGTGTCTTTAAAAGGTTTGCTAAATTTGCCAAAGAAGTTCGCAGTGAACTGAAAAAGGTTATTTGGCCTTCAAGAAGCCAATTAATTACCTATACACTTACAGTAATAGTTGTATGCCTTTTGGTGGGTGCCGTAATCTGGCTTTTTGACGCCCTTTTTGGATTCTTATATTCACTTGTATTTGCCTGAGCATGGCAGGTACAACGTTAAAAAAGGAGGGCAGGAGCTTGGCTCCGTATAACAATGGCTGAACAGGCATATTGGTATGTTGTGCATACTTATTCGGGTTATGAGAATAAAGTAAAAGCGAATCTGGAGAAAATTCTGGAAAATAACCCCCATCTTCAGGATTACATTTTCGATATTGTTGTTCCAATGGAAGAACAGATAGAAATAAAAGATGGGAAAAAGAAAACGACACTGAAGAAGGTTTTTCCTGGGTACGTACTTGTTAAGATGATAATCAACGATGAGTCGTGGTATGTTGTACGCAACATAAGAGGGGTTACCGGGTTCGTTGGTCCGGGTTCGAAACCTGTTCCGTTGTCCGATGATGAGATACGGTCGATGGGTGTTGAACAGATCGAAACAGTTGTTGATTATGAAGTAGGTGACAGCGTAAGGGTCATAGAAGGACCTCTGGAGAGTTTTATCGGTACTGTGGAAGAAATCAGCATGGACAGGAAGAAGGTCTGCGTATTGGTATCGATGTTTGGACGTGAAACCCCGGTAGAGCTGGATTTTACACAAATTCAAAAACTGTAGCGAGTTAATATTTATTTGAATTAATTTATCCATAATAAAATAACGGAAGGAATTGCATAGCAATTCAATACCGTTTTAATATAAACTGCCGAATGGCAGTAATTTTTCTGGGAGGTGGATTATTATGGCAAAGAAAGTTACGGGCTATGTAAAGCTCCAAATACCTGCAGGAAAGGCTACACCTGCTCCACCGGTTGGACCAGCTTTAGGACAACATGGTGTTAACATTATGGGTTTCTGTAAGGAATTCAACGAGAGAACGGCTAAGGATGCCGGGCTGATCATTCCGGTTGTTATAACAATTTACGCTGACAGATCTTTTACTTTTATAACAAAAACACCGCCTGCTGCAGTGCTTATTAAAAGAGCATGCAAGATCGAAAAAGGTTCGGGCGTTCCGCACCGCGACAAAGTAGCAAAATTGTCAAAGGAAGATCTGAGAAAAATTGCTGAGCTGAAGATGCCCGATTTGAATGCGGCAAGCATTGAAGCAGCGATGAGCATGATAGCTGGAACTGCCAGAAGTATGGGCGTTGTTATTGAAGACTGATTATCGTCTTACAACGTGGGAGGGAGTAATCCCGAGTATAAACCACAAAGGAGTGATAGAATATGAGAAAAAGAGGCAAGAAATATCTTGAAAGCGCAAAGCTTGTAGATAAAACAGCATTATATGAACCAAAAGAAGCCTTTGACATAGTTCAAAAAGCTGCAAGGGCTAAGTTTGATGAAACAGTTGAAGTTCACATTCGTTTGGGCGTTGACTCCCGTCATGCCGATCAACAGGTAAGAGGCGCTGTCGTTCTCCCGCACGGAACAGGTAAAACAGTCCGTGTTCTGGTTTTTGCAAAGGGTGAAAAGGCATCAGAAGCTGAAAAAGCCGGTGCCGATTATGTTGGCGCTGAGGATCTTGTAGCAAAGATTCAAAATGAAAACTGGTTTGAGTTTGATGTTGTTGTTGCAACTCCTGACATGATGGGTGTTGTTGGGCGACTCGGACGTGTTTTGGGACCGAAAGGTTTAATGCCAAACCCTAAAGCCGGTACTGTTACCATGGATGTTGCAAAGGCTATTGCAGATATAAAAGCCGGTAAAATTGAGTACCGCCTTGATAAATCAAATATTGTCCATTGTCCGATAGGTAAAGTATCATTTGGTACAGAAAAACTGCTTGATAATTTCCGTACTTTAATGGACGCTATTATAAAGGCAAAACCTGCAGCAGCAAAGGGCCAGTATTTGAAGAGCGTTGTTGTATCCTCAACTATGGGTCCTGGTATTAAAATCAACCAGCAGAAAGTTTTAGACTAAAAAGTTCTTTACAAACCGGGTTTTATGTAGTAGAATAACATTTGTTTGTAAAACTGAATACAAACCATAGACAGCAGGAACCATTTGGTGTAACGTATATCATCCTGCCGAGGTTAAAGTAATATAACGGGCTATAAAAATAATCCCTCTGTATGTCTATGGTTATCCATAATACAGAGGGTTTTTTATATGCGGTTATTACCTGGCTGAAGGCAGGTGTAATAATTAGCAAGGAGGTGCAGCAGGTGGCTAGTGAAAAAATCCTTAATATAAAGAAAGCTAAAGTGGAAGAGCTTTCACAAAAAATGAAAGAAGCAAAGTCTTTTATTTTAGCTGATTACAGAGGATTGACCGTTGAACAGGATACTCAGTTGAGAAAAGAAATGCGCGAAGCTGGTGTTGAGTATACCGTAATAAAGAATTCAATCATCAGGTTTGCAGCAAAAGAAAATGGTTATGACGGATTGGATCAGTATTTGGCAGGGCCCACAGCTCTGGCAATCAGTACAAACGATCCGGTTGCTCCATCAAAGTTGTTGACAAAGTTTGCCAAGCAATATGAGAAACTAGAAATAAAAGCCGGTGTTGTTGAAGGTAATATTGTAGACATCAATGGCATTAAAGCTATTGCAAATCTTCCTTCAAGGGAGGAATTGATAGCAAAGGTCGTTGGTGGTTTGGCTGGTCCGATGTACGGAATAGTAAATGTTTTAAATGCAAATATTCGTGGTTTGGTAGTGGCATTGAACGCCATTGCGGAAAAAAAGCAAGCTGAAGCTTAATTAAAAAATAATAATTGGAGGTTATTATAATGAGTGAAAAAGTTACAAAATTAATTGAAGAAATTAAAGGTTTAACCGTTCTTGAACTTTCTGAATTAGTAAAAGCTCTTGAAGAAGAATTTGGAGTATCCGCTGCTGCTCCTGTGGCAGTTGCTGCTGCTCCTGTAGCAGGCGGTGCTGCTGCTGAAGCTGCTCCTGTAGAAGAAAAGACAGAATTTAACGTAATTCTGAAGGATGTTGGACCCGAAAAGATTAAGGTTATTAAGGTTGTTCGTGAAGTTACAGGCCTTGGCCTTAAGGAAGCTAAGGATCTTGTTGACGGAGCACCTTCAACCGTTAAAGAAGGAGTTTCCAAGGAAGAAGCAGAAGCTATGGTTGCTAAGTTCAAGGAAGCTGGAGCTACCTGCGAATTGAAGTAATAAACTGTAAAATAGAAACCCGCATTAATTTGCGGGTTTTTTCATATCATCCGGAATATATATGATATTAATTTTGCAAGTTTTTATTTCAAAACTTGCATTTTTTATTTTTAAATGTTAATATATTTTAAACTGTCTAAAGAAAATTCAAAAAAATGTGATTTTTAATAAGAATTATGGGATATTAACAATAACATATGAATTATTGCAGGACGGTGACAATATGGTAGGGAATATGAAGATTAATGCTGCGGGACATCTGGAAATAGGCGGATGTGACACAGTTGAGCTGGCAAAAAAATATGGAACTCCGCTGTATGTTATGGATGAAATGGTCATTCGCAATAATTGCAGGAAATATAAAAATGCACTTGAAAAATACTTTGATGGAAATGGATTGGTGCTGTATGCCAGTAAAGCCTTCTGTACAATCGCTGCATGCAGGATTGCTCATCAGGAAGGCCTTGGGCTTGATGTGGTTTCGGGAGGAGAACTGTACACTGCAATAAAAGCAGGTTTTCCAATGGAAAAGGTTTATTTTCACGGCAACAACAAAACCATTGATGAAATTGAAATGGGTGTTGAAAATAATGTAGGCCGTTTTGTGGTTGATAATGAAACAGAGCTTTATAATATTGAAAAAATTGCAGCCCGCAAAGGCAAAAAGGTGAAAGTGCTGTTTCGGATAAAACCTGGTATTGACGCCCATACTCACGATTTTATCAAGACCGGGCAAATTGATTCGAAATTCGGCGTGGCCCTGGAAAACGGAGAGGCACATGCTATTTTTGAGAAGGCTGTAAAGATGAAAAACATAGAAGTGGTGGGTGTACACTGCCATATCGGTTCGCAGATATTTGAACTTGAACCTTATGAAGCTGCAGCTGAGATCCTTTTGGATTTTATTGCTGATGTAAGATACAGGTTTGGTATAGAAATGTCAGAGATAAATCTTGGGGGAGGTTACGGAATTAAATACACAGACAAGGATAACCCGTTGGAGTATGAGCAATTCGTGGAATCGATTTCAAAAGTGGTAAAAAGAATATGCGAAGAGAAGAAAATAAGCAACATGTTCATTTTGATGGAACCGGGCCGATCTATTGTAGCACCTGCAGGAATAACATTGTACGAGGTCGGGAATATTAAAGACATAAAAGGCGTTAGAAAATATATTTCAATTGACGGGGGAATGAGCGATAATCCACGGTACGCTTTGTATAATGCTGAGTATACTGCAATGCTTGCCAATAAGGCAAACAGCCCTAAAACCGAAATTGTTACAATTGCAGGAAAATGCTGCGAATCAGGGGATCTGATAGCAAAGGATATAGAAATGTCAGAGGCTGAGCCCGGTGATATCCTGGCGGTGCTTGCGACAGGCGCATATAATTATTCAATGGCAATGAATTACAACAGGATACCGAAGCCTCCGGTCGTATTGGTGAAAGAAGGTAAGGATCGCCTTATAGTCAGGCGGGAAACCTATGATGATATAATCCGGAATGATCTGGTTCCTGATGACTTGTAGTAAAATATTTCAAAATAATGTAAAATAGCATTAAATTAAACTGCATTCGTGAAAATTTTATAAAAAATTACACCGAATGCAGTTTTATATTTTATATTGAAAATTAATCAGGTATAATTGGTTATAACAGGTAAAATAATGTGGGTAGATGGATATATAAACGTTGACAGAGCACTGTTAAATGTTTATCATAGTATGAGGAATTTTTATATCGGAGGCTGAGGAATTGTCAAAACCCATTGTAGCAATAGTAGGAAGACCTAATGTAGGTAAATCAACGTTATTCAACTATATAGCAGGGCGAAGGATATCCATAACCGAAGATACACCGGGAATAACCAGGGACAGGATTTATGCCGAAGCAGAATGGCGTGGAAGGAAGTTTACACTGATTGATACCGGCGGAATAGAGCCATACACCGGGGATTATATAAAGAAGATGATGCTTCGCCAGGCAGAACTGGCCATGGAAACAGCCGATGTTATCATATTTTTGCTGGATATGAAAACAGGCTTGACTTCGGCAGACAGTGATGTTGCTGCCATGCTCAGAAAATCTGAAAAGCCGGTAGTTGTTGCTGTGAACAAGGTTGACAATGTTGGTGAGCTTCCACCTGATGCTTATGAGTTTTATAATCTGGGAATGGGTGAATTCTACCCGATATCATCAATTCATGGTCTTGGCATGGGGGATTTGCTTGATGCCATATTTGAGTATTTTCCAGAAGATGTAAATGAAGAACAGGATGAGGATATAATAAAAGTTGCAGTTATAGGCAGGCCTAATGTCGGAAAATCATCTCTCATTAACTGCATTCTGGGGGAAGAGCGGGTAATTGTCAGTGATATACCCGGAACCACAAGAGATGCGATTGATACCCAGGTTAAACGCAACGGGAAGCTGTATAATTTTATTGATACTGCAGGGATTCGAAGAAAAAGCAAGATAGAAGAGAGCATTGAAAAATACAGTGTAATTCGCTCGTGGACCGCTGTTGACAGGGCAGATGTCTGCATAATAATGATTGATGCGAATGACGGGGTTACCGAGCAGGATACCAAAATAGCAGGCTATGCTCACGAACAGGGTAAAGCTTCCATTATAGCGGTAAACAAGTGGGATGCTGTTGAGAAAGAAACAGGAACACTTGAGAAAATGAGAAAAGAAGTTCTGCAAAAACTTGATTTCATGGATTATGCTCCTGTTGTTTTTATTTCAGCAAAAACAGGCCAAAGGGTTGAAAGACTGTTTGAGCTTGTGGATTTTGTCTTTGATCAGGCATCGTTCAGAGTTCAGACAGGGATGCTTAATGATGTAATTAATGAAGCCACAGCTATGGTTCAGCCTCCTTCAGATAAAGGCAAACGTCTGAAAATATACTATATGACTCAGACAGGTGTAAGGCCTCCAAAGTTTGTTGTGTTTGTTAATGATATGGAATTAATGCATTTCTCATACGAAAGATATATAATAAATACTTTAAGGAATAATTTTGGCTTTGAAGGAACACCAATACAGTTGGTTATAAGAGAGAAGCAGGAATAGTTAATGAAAGCAGGGGATTGCTGGGATGCTCATTAAAACTGCTTTATGTGTAGTTGCCGGATATTTACTGGGGAGTCTGAATGGCTCGCTTGTGATTGGAAAATTATTTTATAAAAAGGATGTAAGAGAATATGGCAGCGGTAATGCCGGCGCTACAAATACCCTACGATCTTTAGGTGCAAAAGCTGCTGCTGCAGTTTCAATAGTTGATATACTAAAGGGAATTCTTGCATGCATAATAGGTCAGCTTGTTGTTGGCTACATAGAAAACTATGGTTATGTTGGAATGTATGTTGCGGGTTTTGCCGCAGTTTTAGGCCATAACTGGCCGGTATTCTTTGGTTTTAAGGGCGGTAAAGGTGTATTGACCACGTTTTCGGTTATTCTTTACATCAGTCCTTTCCCGGCCCTTATTTGTCTGGGAGTTTTCATCATAGTAGTTGCCTTGACCGGATATGTTTCTCTTGGTTCAATAATTGCATCGGTTTGCTGGCCTGTTGTATCAATTTTCTTTGATATGCCTGTTATCTTGAGAATTACAGGTATATTGATGGTTGTGCTGATTGTAGCCAGACATAAGGATAATATTGTGAGATTGATTAATCATAGTGAGAAAAAAATCAGTTTTACCAAAAAGAGCAGATAAAAATACGGGTGGGGGATTAGGCTTTACAGAAATCTAAAAAATTAAAAATAAGTGGGGAAAAATATGAAGGTTGATTATATCAATCCCGTTTTAATTGCTTCTAGCAAAATTTTAAAAGCACTTTTGCAGGAGGATGTAACATTGGGAAGATTGTCTCTGCTTGACACCCACAATCTGAGAGACAGCATGGCTATTATTCTGTGGATGAGCGGAGATTTTGAAGGACGTTTTATTTTTGCATTAAAGCGTAATGTTGCTTTATACATTGCCAGTGTAATGATAGGGGAAGAAGTTACCGAACTTAACGATATGGCTAAAAGTGCTGTCGCCGAAATGGCTACTATAATTCTTGGCAGAACGGGTATCATATTTTCAGAGAGAGGAATCGATGTAAAAATAAGCTATCCCACATTAGTTGAAGGAGATTGCGTTTATATTTCAACTCTTAACCAAAAAAAGCGTTCTATAATAAATATACCTTTGGTTATGAGTAGAGGCAATGTAATTGACATAAAAATTGAAAGCGGGGATTTAATTCGCGAATAAACCGGATTGGAGAGTACTTTTATGGAAAACGGATGGATCATTGCACTGTATTTTTCGGGAATAGCTGCATGTCTGGGGATAGCTACTGCCCTGAAGCTAAAGGTCAAGGTTTTTCACAAGCACTTGATGCCTGCTTCAATGCTCGCCGGAGTTATAGGTTTTATCGCCCTTCAGCTGGCAAGGTATGTCTTTGGATGGCTGGATGAAGATATGCTTCGCAAGATCCAGCATGAACTGGGATATCTGGTGTCACATCTTATGGCAGTTGGTTTTATAGCTCTTGCTTTAAAGGACAGGAATAAAAAGAGAAATGCCGATATAGTCAATACAGGTTACGCCATTGTTAAAACATATATGGTTCAGGGAATAATTGGTTTTGCGCTCTCTTTGTTATTGGTAAAGTTCGTATATCCGGACATGTTTCCTCCGTTGGGCATGTTGTTGCCGTTAGGTTTTGCCCAGGGGCCGGGTCAGGCCGTGAATATAGGTATTAAATGGGAAGAGGCCGGTTTTACTGATGGAGCAAATATAGGTCTTGCTATTGCAAACTTAGGTTTTGTATGGGCTTTGGTTGGTGGAGTGCCATTTCTTAATTTCTTATTGAAAAAGGTATATAAAAATCAGAAAAAATATAGCATACATGAGGTTAAAAGCCTGGAGCCCGAGAAATATACAAAACATACCATGTCGGTGCCCAAGAGCGCACATATAGATGATTTGACCATTCAACTGCTACTTATAGGTTCATCATATCTTGTTACTTACCTGGTGTTATGGGGATTGACAAAGCTTCTGACTCCGCTTGGTTCC
>Ga0134091_1000384_pt1 | contig 41700 bp, 44 predicted proteins | sample 2_5taG_FD_94451 | JGI IMG/M metagenome (GOLD analysis project Ga0134091, IMG submission 94451) | Switchgrass degrading microbial communities from high solid loading bioreactors in New Hampshire, USA - 2_5_20_6_A2 metaG | ecosystem: Engineered > Bioreactor > Semi-continuous > Anaerobic >...
ACCGTTAACAATGACTGTTCCTTTGATGATCTTAGCCTTTTTCTCTATCGTAGGTGGGTTTATCGGAGCACCTTTCTTGGAAAAAGGATTTAGTAGTTTTATATATTTTGGCGAACCTCATCATCCTGAACCGAATCTCATGATTATGGGGATGTCCACTATAATTGCCGTAGCCGGTATCTTTTTGGCCTGGTTAATTTACATTAAAAAAGCCATTTCAGCAGAAAAAATAGCTAATCAATTTAAACCCATATATACATTACTATATAACAAATATTATATTGATGAAGCTTACCAGTGGTTCTTTGATAAGATTGTTTTGAATCTGTCAGCCTTATGTAATTTATTTGATCGGTATGTAGTTGACGGTGTGGCTCATAGCCTGGCTTGGATCATTAGAACCACCGGAACTAAAGGCCGTTATATTCATACCGGTAGTTTACAGACTTATGCTCTGGTGTTGTTTGCCGCTATTGTAGTGATTGTTATATTTCTGGCCGGACCAGTGGTAGGAGGTGTACAATGAGTTTTCCAATTTTGTCCAGCATTTTATTGGCACCGGTACTTGGTCTATTGGTAATTCTCTTCATTCCTCAAAAGGAAGATAAAATTATAAAAATAGTTGCAGCTATTGCTACTGGGATCACTGTTATTCTTTCTTTGTGGGCTTTTATAGCATATGACCAGGAAATTGGAGGAGTACAGTTTGTTGAAAGAATACCTTGGGTAGAAAAAATAGGGATAACCTATTCATTAGGTGTAGATGGTATAAGCTTACCTTTAGTCTTATTAACGGCTATAGTTATTTTTACCGGCGTCTTTGCTTCCTGGGACATGGAAAAAAGAGCAAAAGAATTTTTCATTTTCTTACTTGCTCTGGTTGCCGGGGTATTTGGAGTTTTCATGACAACTGACTTGTTTTTCTTCTATTTGTTTTTCGAAGTTGCCGTTATTCCCATGTATATCCTAATCGGGGTTTGGGGTAGTACCAATAAAGAGTATGCGGCTATGAAGCTGACATTGTATTTATTGGTCGGTAGTGCCTTTGTCTTAATTGGGATAATCGCCATCTATGTTTATACAGGTTTAGGCACATTTGATATTTTCACTTTGACCGAACAGACTTACGACGTTGGGTTCCAGAAATTTGTCTTCTTCCTGTTTATGATCGGTTTTGGTTTTCTGGTTCCCATGTGGCCGCTACATACCTGGTCACCTGACGGTCACGTTGCCGCTCCTACCGCTGTAAGTATGCTTCACGCAGGAGTATTAATGAAACTGGGGGGGTACGGCTTAATCCGAGCGGGAATCTTCATGTTTCCGGAAGGTGCAAGGTACTGGGCACCTCTTATAGCAACCTTATGTATTGTTAACGTAGTTTACGGTGCCATGGTAGCTATGGCCCAAAAAGACTTAAAGTTTGTTATCGGCTACTCCAGTGTGAGCCATATGGGTTATGTATTACTAGGTATAGCGGCCCTGAATACCTTAAGTATCAGTGGCGCAGTAGCTCAGATGTTTGCTCATGGGATTATGACCGCTTTATTCTTTGCCTTGGTAGGTAATATTTATAATAAAGCTCATACCCGGATGATTGCCGAATTCGGCGGCTTAGCCATTCAGATGCCACGGGTTGCGGCAAGTTTCCTGATTGCCGGCTTGGCTTCTCTTGGTTTGCCCGGTTTAGTAAATTTTGTGGCTGAGTTTTCCATCTTTATGGGTGCTTTTCGGGTATATAAGGTTTTAGCCATTTTGGCTATCTCAGCCATAGTGATTACAGCAATTTACGTTTTAAGGGTTTTCCAGAAGGTATTTTTCGGACCCCGTAATCCCAGATGGGATCACATACAAGATGCTAAGGGTGTGGAATTAGTTCCTCTGGTAATCTTATGCGGAGTATTGATTTTCCTAGGTTTCTTCCCGTCTTATTTAATGGAATTGATCAACAATGGTGTTGACCCCTTTGTTCAGATCTATTTAAATACACCTAAAGTGGGAGGGATGTACTAATGGATATTAATTTCTCCTTATTAATTCCAGAATTTATTGTAGTAGGTTTTGCCTTTTTGGTTCTCATTATCTCCCTCCTGGTACCTGAAATTCAGAAAAAAGGTTTGGGGTATGTAAGTATTTTTGGTTTGCTTTTTACGTTAATTAGTCTGTATTTAATGATGAATGTACAGGATTCATTGTTACAGGGGATGTATATTGTAGATCCTTTTGCCACTTTTATTAAAATGTTAATTGTCCTTTCTTCAATAATGGTCTTACTTTTGGGGACAGAATATGTTTATAGACTTATTAACGAATATTACAGTGAATTTTGTTTTCTTGTACTTTTTGCTACTTTAGGCATGATGGCCTTAGTTTCAGCGGGAGATTTCATAACCCTTTATGTAGCTTTAGAATTAATGACCATAACCTTTATTGTTCTAGTAGGTTTTTGGACACGAAATACTAAATCTTCTGAAGCGGCCATAAAGTATATACTTCTAAGTGCACTATCTTCTGCGGTACTTTTATACGGTTTAACTTTAATATACGGGGTAACGGGAACTACACTTATCAATGATGTGGTAGGAACAATTGGGAAAAGTTTCGATAATTCTATTTTATTGGTAGGTCTGGTCTTTTTGATTAGCGGTTTTGGTTTTAAAGTTTCAGCTGTACCCTTTCATATGTGGACTCCGGATGTCTACGAGGGGGCTCCTACACCGGTAACCGCTTTACTTTCCGTTGCATCTAAAGGAGCGGCTTTAGCGGTTTTCTTCAGGGTATTCTTAAAAGGACTTGCCGGTATTTCTACCCTTTGGATTCCGATTCTAATAACCATAACAGTACTTACTATTATGTTAGGTAACTTTGTGGCAATTCCTCAGAAGAACATTAAAAGATTATTAGCATTCTCCGGAGTTGCCCAGGCGGGTTATATCCTTTTAGGTTTAGTTGCCTTCACAACTTTTGGAGTAGCTTCTTCCCTGTTTTATTTAGCCCTTTATGTTTTCAGTAACCTGGGGGCTTTCGGTGTGGTTATTGCTTTCTCTCAAGCAGGGGGAGGAGACCAAATTTCTGACTATAACGGTTTATGGAAGAGGTCACCTTTGTTGGCAGCGGTTATGTTAATTTGTTTATTATCTTTAGCCGGCATTCCGCCTTTAGTTGGCTTTGTAGGTAAATTCCATTTGTTTAGAGCGGTAATGGAGCAGGGTTATGTTTGGCTGGTCTTTGTTGCTTTAGGTATGAGCATGGTTTCCGTTTATTACTATCTCTTGGTAGCGAAAGCAATGTACTTGAAAAATCCTAAAACTAATGATGCCGTTAAAGTGCCTATCGGTATGCAAATAACCCTGTTAGCCACTATGGTTATTACCATTTTCCTTGGACTTTATCAAACACCTTTGATTAATTTGACCATATCCGTTGCCGAGACATTCTTCTAAAAAACAAGCCCGACCGGGCTTGTTTTTCATTAAAGATTCATTTAAAGGGAAGGATATTATGACCAAAGAGTTGGGAAATTTAGGAGAAAATTTAGCCATGGAAAAACTTAAAGACATGGGCTATAAAATAATTTGCAGAAATTTTACTTGTCGCTTAGGTGAAATCGATATAATTGCTCAGGATAAAGATATATTAGTATTTATTGAAGTAAGAAGCCGTAAAGCTGACACTTACGGTTTCCCTTCTGAAACCGTGAATTTTCGTAAGCAACAAAAACTGAGAAAAGTAGCACAATACTACTTGATGATTAATAATTTGGAAAATGTCTACTGTCGTTTTGATGTGGTAAGTATAATCTGGAATAAGGGCAAGAGAATTGAGATTGAAGTAATTAAAGATGCATTTTGAGTTAGTGATTAGTGACTGGTGACTAGAATTGGTGGCTGGTATTGCGATCTACGATCGCATGATTAGGGTTGAGGTTGAGGTTAAGAAGGTAAAGTAATCCAGATTTAAGACCCAATAATTAACCCAGATTTAACCTAAACCTTAACCTACGCCGTCAGGCGAATTATCTGTGTATATCCGTGTATATCTGTGGTTTATAATTCTTGCCACTAAAATATATTAGCCAAAAAAGGAAAAATATAATATAATGAAAAGCATGGCTATTAGTTTAAAAAATCAAGTAAATTTTAGGACAGTAAATTTTTTTCTGTATTTAGGGAGGTTGATTTTTGGTGAAAGGTAGGATATTTAGTGGTATGCGTCCTACCGGACGTTTACACATCGGCCATCTAAGTGTGTTAGAAAACTGGGTTAAATTACAGGATGAGTATGAATGTGTTTTCGGGATTGTAGATTGGCATGCTTTAACTACTGCTTTTGATAATCCTGAGGAAGTTAGAAAAAATATTAAGGAAATGCTTTTAGACTGGCTTAGTGCAGGAATTGATCCTAATAAAAGTATAATTATGGTTCAGTCTCATGTTAAACAGCATGCGGAATTACATTTGCTTCTTTCAATGATTACACCTCTTTCTTGGTTGGAAAGAGTTCCTACTTATAAAGACCAAATACAACAGTTAGGAAAACAAGGTAAAGATATATCAACTTATGGCTTTTTAGGGTACCCTTTACTGATGGCTGCGGACATTCTTGTTTATAAAGCAGATACGGTTCCTGTAGGCGAAGATCAGCTTCCACATCTTGAATTCACTAGGGAAATTGCCCGCAGATTTAATTATTTTTACCAGAAAGAGGTTTTTCCGGAACCCCAGGCTATATTATCTAAAATACCTTTATTGCCGGGTATCGATAAAAGGAAAATGTCCAAAAGTTATGATAACTATATAGCTATGGCTTCAGATCTGGCTGAAATTCAGGCTAAAGTACGCTTGATGGTCACTGACCCCAATCGGATAAAGAAAAATGACCCGGGCAACCCAGAAGTTTGTGTTGTCCATACTTACCATCAAATTTATAATCCTACAGAAGTTGAGGATATAGGGGAAACTTGCAAAAAAGGAAGCATAGGTTGTGTAGCTTGTAAAAAAATACTTGCAGAAAAATTGGCTAATTATTTATCTCCTATAATGGAAAGAAGAAATTATTATTCCGAAAGACCGGAGTTATTAGATGAAATATTAGAGGAAGGTAGTAAAAAAGCTCAAGTTTTAACCGAAAAAACATTAGAAGAGGTAAGAGATGTAATGGGTGTATAAAATGGTGGCAACCAAATATCAAATTCGTTTAGATAATTTTGAAGGTCCTTTAGATTTATTACTTCACTTAATAGAAAAGAACGAAATAGATATTTATGATATTCCCATAGCTAAAATTACTGAGCAATATTTAAGTTTTATTAACGAAGCTAAAGATCTGGATTTAGACATAGCCAGTGAATTTTTAGTTATGGCTGCCACCCTTTTGTCTATAAAGGCCAGAATGCTTCTGCCTAAACCGGTTAAAGTGGTTAATGAAGGTGATGAAGAAGGGAAAGACCCTAGAGAGGAACTGGTAGTCAGGCTGTTAGAATATAAAAAGTATAAAGAAATTGCTAATCTTTTAAAATCGAAAGAACAAGATATGGCCCAGGTGTTTACAAGAGATTTGGATCTAATGGAATTGGTTAAAGAATTCGGCCCTTATAATCCTGTGGAAAATATCTCCGTTTATGATTTACTAAAAGCATTTCAGGATGTTTGGCAGAAAGTTAATGAAATGGAACCTGTTTATGAAATTGCCAGAGAAAATATTTCAATTAAAGATTGTATGAATCACATTTTGGACAAATTAGCCGAAAGTCCTCGTGGTTTAACCTTTAGTGAACTTTTTTCCACCGGAGCGAGTAAGTTGAGAGTATTGGTTACCTTTTTAGGAATTCTCGAACTTATTAAGCTTAATAAAATTAGTTTTCAGCAAAAGGATACTTTCGGTAAAATAATAATTTTTCTCCGGGAATACTAAACTACTGGTTTTTTTGGGGGAAAGGGTAATGGTATTATTTCCTAAAGAGGCTAAAGCGGTGATTGAGAGCTTACTTTTTGTCAGTAATGAACCATTAAATATTGAACAAATTAGTGAAATTACAGGTATTAATCCTGGGGAAATTAGTGAGTTAATTGAAGAAATTGCCCGTGTTTATGAAACAGATGAACATGGTTTTTATTTAAGAGAAGTAGCAGGCGGCTTTATATTTATGACTAAGCCTCAATTTAAAAATTATATTGAAAAACTATATAAACCCCACTTAAGCTCTTTGTCTCACGCAGCTTTAGAAACATTAGCAATTATAGCCTATAAGCAGCCTATTACCAGAAGTGAAATAGAATTAATCAGAGGGGTAAAAGTAGATAAAATAATTAATACCTTGGTTGAGAAAAAATTAATCGAAGAGTTAGGCAGAAAGGAAACTCCCGGTAGACCTATTCTCTACGGGACAACCAAGGAGTTTTTAAAATACTTTGGACTAAAAGATTTAGCGGAATTGCCCGCTCTGGAAAATTTTATAACAGAAAAGGATGAAGACTAAAGTTTATTCGGTTCACCTTAAACGTATAACTTTATAAATTTATTGCCAAAATAAGGATGAATAGAGGAGTGAAAATTAATGTTTCTTTTCTATCTCATCCTTTTTTTATTTTTTATCTGGATACTCTTTTTTTTACCTATTCAGGTTCATATTTCCTATTTAAGAAATAAAAAAGCGAATAGACTCCAAGTCCAAGTAAAATTTTTATTTATAAAAATTAGGAAAGATATAAGTGAACCCTTGCCTAAAATATTATCTATAATGTCAAAACGCAGGTTTTCACCTGAAAATGTTAAAGAATCTTTACATGCTCAAAGGCTACCTTTACGAAACTATAATTTAATATTTAAAAGGATATTTGTTTGGTGGCCGAAATTTATTCAAATAATATCCCATGGGATTAGGATGACCGGGAAAATATTAAAGCCGATTCGTTGCCAAAAACTACATGTTTATACGGAAATAGGTTTAGATGATGCAGCCCAAACAGGGATAGCCGTCGGTAGTGTTTGGGCCATTATTTCTTTTGGCTTAAGTCAGATTTCAAAATGGATAGTTTTAAAACCTGAAACTCCTCAAATAAAGGTTGTGCCAATTTTTAATAACCCTAGATTTTATCTGGAGTATGATTGTATAATTGTTTTTCCCTTAGGCCATATTATAATTGTCTTTATCCAAATGGTCCGGTTTATGAGATTTAGTACAAATATGATTAAGACTAATTCTACTTTTTTTATTTAATTTAGTAATTCCAGAGGGGGTATTTGTGTGTCCAGTAATCATCCAATAGAAGCTTTAATGAAGACGGCCATGGAAAGTATTAAAGAGATGGTTGATGTTAATACGGTTGTGGGAGATGCTGTAGAAGCTGCTAATGGCACGGTTATTATCCCAGTTTCTCGAGTTGCCTGTGGGTTTGCCGCCGGAGGAGGAGAATTTGAAACAGCCGGTGGAGGGGATAATCAGCAAGAACAAGCCCAACCACTTCCTTTTGGTGGTGGGTCCGGAGCCGGTGTTTCAGTCCAACCTGTAGGATTTTTAGTCGTTACTTCAAACGAAGTTCGTTTTCTTCCCGTCGACGGCAATACAGTTGTTGACAGGTTGATTGATTTAGCACCCAATTTAGTTAATCAAATTCAAGGAATGATTAACAAAAAGAAAGAAAATAAAAACGAAAATGAGTTGGCTGCCGAATTTGCCGGTAGTCAAAGTAACTCTTAAAAATCTGATCTTAAAAGGATCAGATTTTTTTTGGGAATTGTAAAGGTAGTTCTACTATAAAAGAAACTTTCATAGGTATCTAAGAGAATGATTTGTATAAAGAGGATAGCGGAGGTACCTATGATAAATTTAATCTGGTTAACCTTAATTGCAGTAGGGATAATTGTTGCTGCCATCAATGGGCAACCGGAAATCATTACTGATTCTGTCTTACAAGCGGCTAATTTAGGTGTAAAATATTCTTTTGATTTAATAGGATTAATGACCTTTTGGTTAGGGATAATGCGTTTAGGGGAAGTAGCAGGATTAGTAGATATCTTAGCTAGATTAATTAGACCTTTTACCAGGTTCTTGTTTCCGAGTGTTCCTCAGGACCACCCAGCTATGGGTGCAATTTTATTAAACTTAAGTGCAAATATTTTAGGGTTGGGAAATGCGGCTACACCCTTTGGCTTGAAAGCAATGCAAGAGTTGCAATCTATCAATAAAGGTTCTAATGAAGCCAGTGATGCCATGATTACTTTTCTTGCCCTGAATACATCATGTATTACTTTAGTACCAGCCACAATAATTGGGGTGAGAGTTGCCGCCGGATCTGCAAATCCCACTGAGATAGTGGGAACCACTATTTTTGCTACTTCCGTAGGTATGATTCTGGCTGTAACCTTTGATAGAATATTTAGGTATTTCGCTAAAAAAAGGGGGTAAATAAAATGCTGGAGTTAATCATTAATGTTATTTCTAAATGGGCAATTCCTTTTTTAGTTTTATTTATCCCTTTATTTGCTTATATTAAAGGTGTTAAAGTTTATGAAGTTTTTATTGAAGGGGCAGAAGAAGGTTTTAAAATTGCCATTAAGTTAATTCCTTATTTGGTAGCCATGTTGGTAGCCATAAGTGTTTTTAGAAATTCCGGTGCCATGGCCATTGTAGTAGAAGCTCTGAAACCGGTTACTGATTTACTGCATATTCCCGGTGAAGTATTACCTTTAGCGATTATGCGTCCTTTATCAGGAGGAGGGGCTTTAGGAATATCTACAGAATTAATTAATACTTTTGGTCCGGACTCTCTTATTGGCAGATTGGCTTCCACAATGCAAGGAAGTAGTGATACTACCTTTTTTGTCCTTACCGTATATTTTGGTTCAGTAGGAATTACCAAATACCGGCATGCTCTTTGGGTAGGTTTACTTGCTGATATTTCCTCATTTATTGCTTCCGTTTATATTGTAAACCGCATGTTCGGATAAATAAAAATAATTTTAAACTTGTTTAGCAATAGGGAAAGATGTTACTATTTTTCTAGATATGTGCAAGTTATTATAGTTTTCGGGGGAATACTCTTGGAAAGGTTACAAAAGTATTTGGCTCATGCGGGAATCGGGTCCAGAAGAAGTTGCGAAAAATTGATTTTAGAGGGAAAAATAAAAGTTAATGGGAAGGTAGTTACTACTCTGGGTACAAAAATTGATCCATTACAAGATATTGTTGAAGTGAATAACCAGGTGATTGGGAAGAAAGAAAAAAAAATTTATGTCTTATTAAATAAGCCAGCCGGGTATGTAACTACTCTAAAAGATCCTCAGGGTAGACCTACAGTAAAAGAATTGGTAAAAGATTTAAACATTAGAATTTACCCTGTAGGTCGTTTAGATTATGCTACTGAGGGCTTATTATTATTAACAAATGATGGACAACTTTCCTACCGTTTAACCCATCCACGATATAAAATACCTAAAACCTATGAGGTCTTGGTTCAGGGTAACCCCAGTAAATCGGCTTTAGAAAAGTTAAAGAAAGGAATAGTTTTAGAGGATGGTCTGACCCAACCTGCCTTAATTAAAATTCTTAAGCAATGGAAAAATAAAACCTTAATTCAAATCACCATTTATGAAGGCAGAAACAGGCAGGTAAGGCGAATGTTTCAAGCAATTAACCATCCCGTGTTATACTTAAAAAGGGTTCAAGAAGGATCTCTGCGATTGGGTAAATTAGCTAAAGGTGAATACAGGTTATTGACTGAAGAAGAAGTAAAAAGGCTAAAAAAGGAAGTAGGTCTCTCTGATTAATATAATTTAAAGGAGTAGTTTTATAGAAATGAAAAGTAAATTAAAAGTTGTAGTTGTGGGCGGAGGAGCCGGAGGTATGATGGCTGCCGGAAAAGCGGCTCAAAATGGAGCAAGTGTCTTATTAATAGAAAAAAATAAGCGTTTAGGCAAGAAAATCCTTATTTCAGGTAAGGGTCGTTGTAATTTGACAAACACCGCAAATATAGAAGAGATAATTAATAATTTTCCAGGAAATGGAAAGTTTCTCTATAGTGCCTTGACTAACTTTTCTAATTTAGATTTAATGGCCTTTTTCAAGGAAAGAGGCGTAGAACTGAAAATTGAACGTGGAGGAAGGGTGTTCCCCAATTCTGATAGTTCAGGGGAAATCGTTAAAGCTTTAGAAAATTATCTAGCTGAACAACAGGTACAGATACTCAGAGGAGTTAGCGTAGTTGATATTAAGACTAATGGGGAAAAAGTAGAAGGGGTAATTTTAGCTGACAGTAGGGAAATACTAGGGGACAGGGTTATTATTGCTACCGGTGGTGCTTCTTTTCCAGGAACCGGTTCAACCGGTGACGGTTATAATTTAGCGCAACGATTAGGCCACTCCATTGTTCCTATTCGTCCTTCTTTAATACCTTTAGAGGTTAAGGAGGAATGGGCTAAAGATTTACAAGGATTAAGTCTTAAAAACATTACTGTTATATTACAAACAACTACAGGTAAGAAGTTAGCCCAAGCCTTTGGCGAAATGCTTTTTACCCATTTTGGGGTTTCCGGTCCTATAATTCTTACTATCAGCAGAAAGGCAGTAGACTACTGGCAGAAAAATTATCTGCCATTAATCTTAAAAATAGATTTAAAGCCTGCCTTAAACAAAGAAAAACTGGACCAGAGGTTACAAAGAGACATTGTTAAATTTAGTAATAAACAGATAAAAAACGGTTTGGGTGATTTATTACCGCAAAGGTTAATTATGCCTGTTATTAATTTAGCAGGAATAAATGTAGATAAAGTTATGCATCAAATAACTAAAGAAGAAAGAAAGAAAATTATTGACGTTCTAAAAGGATTACAGGTTACTTTAATCGGATCCCGTCCCTTAAATGAAGCCATAGTTACAGCAGGTGGAGTAAATGTGAAAGAAGTAAATCCCCAAACTATGGAGTCTAAGTTAATTAAAGGTTTATATTTTGCCGGTGAGGTTTTGGATATTGATGGTTTAACGGGAGGATATAACTTGCAAGCTGCTTTCTCAACAGGTTATACTGCTGGGAATTTTGCCTCAATGCTTAATTAATGAAAACCATGGTAATACTACTTAATATAACCTATCCCAAAAGTGAGGAGGGCTATTTATTTCCAGCAAAGAAATATTGTTTTTTCTTGAAAAATCAGAAAAATTATTGTTATTTTTAGTAGCATTCTTATTTACCGGAGTTATAGTAGTCCAATCCTTGATATTTTATGAACCTTTACCATTACAATTGAGTTTATTAAGCGCCATAGAAGGGGAAAAAATTGAACATAATCAGGTCTTTTTTGCAGGGCATGTAGATACGGAAGTAAGTAATCTTACCTTCAGAGTACTAACACCTTATATAACCAGTTTACCAAAGGCCAAGATACTTATTAACGGTCAGAAGGCTGCTGATTTTACTAAACTTCAAACTTCCGTAAATGTTAAAGTAAATGACCAAATTACCATAGATATATCTGATTATGAATTGGATTTGCAATTTAAAATAGTACCTTCAGGAAATGAGATAAAAATTCCCCAAGAGTTAGTAACAGTAAAAGGCGGTCAATCGACAACTTTTACAGTTTGGGACTAGTTGCAATTAAAAAAAATGTGTAATATAATCCAATTAGATAAGGTGCCTTAAAGTAGGCACCTTGTTTAAATTTTTTCCTTTTCATAAGGAGTGAATAATATGACATATGGGAGTAGAAAAATTGCCAGTGTAGCCATTAAAATGGCTTTAACTGAAACCAGGGAAGAAGAGCAAAAAGAAAAGAAATTTTATGCTGATATGGGAATAAAAACAGCTGCAGTAGATGTTGGCGGTGAATATTTAGCTACTATTAAAAAAATTGTTGAACGTGCAATTGTAGCAGGTAAAAGAGAAGGAGTTATTCGAGACACTCATTCAGAAGAAGGAGCAGTGGCCGGAGCCACTCGGGAAGCTTTATCTCAGATTATGCCTAAGGCTATTGGACTTAATGTAGGCGGAAAGTTGGCTATGGCTCGTTATCAGGACCATATAAGTGTAGCCGTTTTCTTAGGAATTGGTTTAGTTCATTTGGATGAAGTCTCCATCGGTTTGGCTCACCGGACTATTGCTTAAAAGTTTTGAGACAAGAATTGAGTGATTTAAGTGAGAATATTTTTAAAAGATATAGGTAAAAATGAATTACATTTAGTTAATAAATTTCCAATTCACGGCCTTATTTTTACATTGGAACAGCAAAAAGCGGAAGAAATTCGGGAAGTAGTAGAAAAAACACCTTTTTATGTAACTATCTTAGGGGAAGCTAATGTTTTACCTAAATATGAATTAGAAGAATTAATTTTTTTTTGTAAACTTCAGGGACTAATCATAAACAGTGACAGTTTTAAAGAAGAATTAAGTTGTCCCTTTATTTTAAATCCCGGTTTAACCCGGTACAATGTTTTTATAAAAAAGGGAGATAAAGTTGTAGCCGCTTATCTACCTTGCGAAGAGTTATGGGCACAAGAAAAACAGGTTTTAGCCCTGGTTTTGACAGGAAAAGAATTTATTAAGTGCTGGCCGAAAATAAAAAATTTCTGGTTAAGTTTTTAAGGGTGAAGGAGTTAATATGCAAAAACCAATTCAGATTGCCATTGACGGCCCTGCGGGAGCCGGTAAAAGTTCAGTAGCGAAAAAACTAGCGGATAAACTTGGTTTTATTTATGTGGATACCGGTGCAATGTATCGGGCCTTAACATATAAAGCCTTAAAGAACGGAATAAATTTATCTAATGAAAGGTCCTTAGTGGAATTAGCAAAAATTACAGAAATAACTTTTGGCTGCGGAAAGGTACAAAAAGTTTTTTGTGACGGAGAAGATGTAACAGAATTAATTCGTTCTCCTCAGGTTTCGCAAAAGGTCTCATTGGTAGCCGCCTATCCTGAGGTGAGAAAGTATATGGTAAAAATGCAACAGAGCTTAGGCCAAAATCATAATATTATTATGGATGGACGAGATATAGGGACAGTTGTTTTGCCTCATGCCCAGTACAAATTTTTCCTTACAGCTTCTTTAGAAGAAAGGGCAAAAAGAAGGAAACTGGAATTAGAAAAAAAAGGGTATAGATTTACAAATGATGATATAATAGAAGAGATTGCGGAAAGAGATAAATTAGATTCCCAACGGGAAGTGGGTCCGCTAAAACCGGCTGAAGACGCAATAGTAATTGATACCAGTAATCTCACCTTAAATGAAGTCATCAATAAAATTTTAGCGATCATTTTAGGAGAGAATAACGATGCTTTATAGTATTTTAAAAGTGATTATTACAGGTTTTATTAAAGTAATTGCTAAAACAGAGGTAAAGAATTTAGAAAAGTTACCTCAGGAGGGTCCTGTTGTTTTAGCCTGTAATCATACCAGTTATTGGGATCCTGTAGTTTTAGGTGTTTTGTTACCACGCCGTCTTCACTTTATGGCTAAAGAAGAATTGTTTAAAATTTTCTTGTTTGGGAGTTTAATTAAAATTTTAGGTGCTTTTCCCGTTAAGAGAGGGAAATCAGACCTTAATGCAATTAAAAATTCTCTTAAAATATTAAAAGAAGGTAAAGTATTGTGTATCTTTCCGGAAGGAACCAGAAGCTTAAAAGGAGAACTTTTAGATTTTGAATCAGGGATTACCTTATTAGCTTATAAAGGTAATGCTCCTATTGTGCCGGTTGGCCTGAAAGGGGCAAGAAAACTTTTTCCACGGGGATTTAGAACTAAATTGGAGTTAAATATTGGTGATCCCATATACATAGAAAATCCCGATAAAGGAAAAATTACTAATGAACAACTTGAACAAATAACTAAACAGGTGCACAATAAAGTAAAAGAATTATTAGCATAAATTTGCAGGATATTTTAATATTATCGCGAATTTTAACATGATAACTAAATTATAAAGTAATAAAGGTGCTGATGGTTTTGCAGATTATTGTTGCTCCTCATGCAGGTTTTTGTTTCGGGGTTAAAAGAGCTATTGACCAAGGGGAAGAATTAATTAAGAAAGAAGGGGGACCCCTAGCCACTTGGGGTCCTTTAATACATAATCCTCAAGAAGTAAACCGGCTACGGGAAAAAGGGATAATACCCAGGGAAGATTTTGCAGAAATAAAAGAAAAAAAACTTTTAATTCGAACTCATGGAGTACCCCCTGATATTTATGCAGAGGCTAATACCAGGGGTTTAGAATTAATCGATTGCACTTGTCCCTTTGTCAATAAAGTACAAAAAATTGCTCATGAATATGCTTCTAAGGATTACACAATACTAATCTTAGGTAATAAAGACCACCCGGAAGTAAAAGGTATTTTAGGGTGGGCTTTAGGAAAGGGAATAGTTTTTCGCAATCCCGATGAGCTTTATGAACTGGATTTGGGAGATGAAAAAATTTGTCTGACAGCTCAAACCACTGAAAATCAGGATAGGTTTAATAAATCTGTGGAAATTTTAAGGAAAAAATCTAACCAATTAGTTGTATTTAATACCATTTGTTCAGCCACCCGACAACGTCAAGAATCTGCTTTAGAAATTGCAAAAAAGGTAGATTTAATGATTGTCATAGGGGGTTTAAATAGTGCCAATACTCAAAAGTTAGCCCAACTATGTCGTGAAACTAAAACTCCTACTCAACATATTGAAACAGCACAAGATTTACAAAGGGAATGGTTTTATGATATAGATAGGGTTGGAGTAACGGCAGGTGCATCAACACCAGATTGGATTATTGAGGAGGTTGTCAGGACTATGGAAGAAATTAAAGAAACTCTGGAAACTAAAGACACTCAAGAAACTCAAAATGTTTCTGAGTTAAGTAATGAGGAAGGTGCAGTTATGGAAAATCATTTGGAACAGGAAATGAAGCAAATGGAAGAAGTAAGACCGGGAGATATTATAACCGGAACGGTTGTTCAAATAAATAGTGATGAGGTTCTGGTTGATGTAGGTGGAAAATCTGAAGGGATTATTCCCGTAAATGAATTGTCCTATCGCAAAGTAACTGATCCCAATGACTTTGTCAATGTAGGTGATCAAATAAAAGTTTTAGTTTTAAAGGTAGAAAACTCTGAAGGAAATATGATTCTTTCCAAGCGTAGAGCGGATCAGGAAGAAGCATTAAAAACTTTAGAAGAAGCATTCAAGGAAGGTAAAGTTATTGAAGCAGAAGCTATAGAAGTTGTTAAAGGTGGCATATTGGTAGATGTAGGTATGCGTGGTTTTGTGCCTGCTTCTTTAATTGATAGAGGCTATGTAGAAAATCTCGAACAATTTATTGGACAAAAATTACGGTTAAAAGTTATTGAATTTGATAAAAAAGCTCGTAAAGCAGTACTCTCCCGTAAAGCTGTCCTTGATGAAGAATACGAAGCCAAAAAAGAAAAACTTTGGGCAGAAATTGAAGAAGGACAAACCAGAAAAGGTATAGTACAGAGAATTACCGATTTCGGTGCTTTTATAGACTTAGGTGGAGTTGACGGTCTCCTGCATGTTTCAGAAATGGGTTGGGGTAAAGTGGAACATCCCAGGGACGTAGTTTCTGAAGGCGATGAAGTAGAAGTTTACGTCTTGGGTGTTGATAAAGAAAAAGAGAGAATCTCTTTAAGCTTAAAGAAATTAATTCCCAGTCCTTGGGAAACAGCGGAAGATAAATATACAATTGGGAGCATTGTTAAAGGTAAAGTAGTTCGAATTGCACCTTTTGGGGCTTTTGTGGAACTAGAGCCTGGTATTGATGGATTAGTACACATATCTCAGTTAGCCTGGGAAAGAGTAGATAAGGTTGAGGATGTAGTTAGTGTAGGCCAGGAAGTGGAAACAAGAGTATTAGATGTAGATGCTGAAAACAAAAGAATTAGTTTAAGTATAAAAGAAGCCACTACAAGACCGGCTCCCAAAAAGAAAGAAAACAATACTTTTCAAACTAAAGAGGAATCTTCCGGAGTAACCATAGGTGATGTAGTAGGGGATATTTTTAATGAAATTAAAAATAATAATTAGATAGAAAGCGTAGCTTTGGCTACGCTTTTCTAACCTTAGCCTAAATTTAGGGTGATATACATGGATTTGCGGGAAAAAAGAAAATGGGACCATCTCAAATATTCCCTGGAGTTATCTTCTGGTCCTTTGTCAACAGGCTTTTCCGATTTATATTTAGTTCATCAAGCATTAGGAACAGCCGATCTTGATAGTGTTGATACAGGCTTGGTTTTATTCGGTAAAAAAATCCGTTTTCCTTTAATTATTAACGCCATGACTGGAGGCGCTCGGGGGTTAGAAGTTTTTAATAAACGTTTAGCTATTGCGGCTCGTGAATGTGGAATACCTTTAGCTGTTGGTTCCCAAACGGCGGCTATAAAGAATCCCGATACACGAAAATCATTTGAAATTGTACGCAAAATGAATCCTCAAGGTTTAGTTTTTGCTAATCTTAGTGCACTTATACCTTACCAACAAGCTCGCGAAGCTGTGGAAATGATTGAAGCCGATGCCCTTCAGCTTCATTTAAATTTACCTCAAGAATTAGCTATGCCGGAAGGTGATCGGGATTTTAGTAAACTAGAGGAGAATATCTATGAGCTTAAGGAAAAAATTCAAGTCCCTCTGATTATCAAAGAAGTGGGTTTTGGATTATCACGGGAAACAGTGTTAAAACTAAGAAAAATGGGAATTAATTATGTTGATGTAGGTGGAGCAGGGGGAACAAATTTTGTGGCTATTGAAAGGGTTCGGAGCCAAGGTTTGGGTAATGAAGACCTGTTGACCTGGGGTATTCCTACAGCTGTATCTTTAATTGAGACATTAAGTACTGCCGGGGAAATGATAGTTTTTGCTTCCGGTGGTATCAATAAGCCCTCTGATATCTTAAAATCACTTGTCTTAGGTGCCAAAGCGGTAGGGATGGCTGCTTCACTATTGGAAGTGATCTATGAAAATGAGGAAAAAGTATTGATTGATTATTTAGAAGATTTATTTAAGCAAGTTAAGGAACTCATGCTTTTAATCGGCACTTCAGAATTGAAACAATTAAAAAAATGCCCCATAATTATTACCGGCTTTGTTCGAGAATGGCTGGAAGCGAGAGGAATCAATATTCAATCTTATGCTTATACCAGAGAATAGCCCTTTAGTTTTAAACTAAAGGGCTATTCTCTTTATTAATGAAAAGTACCACCTGTGAGTATATGCATATAATCGTAAGCTTACGGGAAATATAAAACAGAAATCCAGGAAAAAGGAGGAGGCTCTAAGTGGGGCTTAACTGGGGTGTTATGGTATTAGTTGGTGTGTCTCTATTAATCTTTTTCGGTGTTGCCCAAAGAATATTAGATAGAATGCATCTAAGTGACAAGGGAGCTTTATTAGTAATTGGTGCTTTGATAGCAGGTAGTTTTATTGATATTCCCATTACCCGGGGAAATATTGAAACCACCGTTAATTTAGGTGGTGGTGTTGTTCCTGTAATCTTGGCTTTTTATTTAATCAATACCGCAGGTACCGTTAAAGAAAAAATAAGAGCTTTAGTTGGTGCCTTGGCTACTGGGATAGTTATTTACATAATCGGTAGTGTTATAATGACCAGGGAAGGCGCCGAATTTAATACAATTATTGATCCCATATTTATTTATCCCTTGGTGGGAGGAATAGTAGCCTATATTGCCGGAAGATCCCGTAGAGCAGCTTTTGTTGCCGGAACCCTTGGTGTGTTATTACTAGATTTTTTTCACTTGATATACCTAGTAGTAACAGGAGTACCTGGGACTGTACACATAGGGGGAGCAGGTGCTTTTGACAGTATAGTTATTTCCGGTTTAATAGCCGTATTATTGGCTGAATTCATTGGTGAAGGCAGGGAACGTTTACAAGGTGGTCCTGACAGTCGCGGAAGAGACCCCAAACTTGTTAAAAATTTGAAAGAAGTACATTATACAAGTATGCTGGGAGTCTCTGAAAATATTGAGTCAGATAAGGACCAAAGGGGTGAGGACAATGCATAAAACCAGGAAATTTTTTCTCTTAGGTTTAGGTATATTTTGCGTAATTCTAGGCTTGACAATAGTACACTTAACAGGTAATTTATCCGTTTCCGTCAGTGTAGATTCAGCTCAAGAAATTCTCGAAGAGTTAGGGAAATTTGATCTTGAAAGAACAGATGGAGGTTATTATTCCTTTGTAGATATAAAAACTAAAAAAGAAATTGACCAAACTAGTAGGGCCGTTTTTGAAGGTGATGAGCTTATTTTAGCGGATAACTCCAGGTACCGGGTTGTAGAAATAGAGGGAGACACAGTTTACTGTGAATATCTAGGCAAAGAAGATATTTCCTGGAAGCCTAAAGAACAGCCGGCTATAAGCCAAGGCAAGCTGGCTCAAAATGAAGGAAGGCCGGTAGCCCTATATAGTACCCATACCGCAGAGTCTTATGTGCCAACCTCCGGTACAGAAAGCAAACCAGGAGACGGTGATATTTTAAAAGTAGGCAAAACTATTTCTAATGTATTACAGGAACAGGGCATTAAAGGAATTATGAGTGACAATAAACACGATCCTCATGATGCCAATGCATACCAGCGCTCACGAAGAACAGCCGTCCAGTTATTAAAACAAAATCCTATTGCCCTTATTGATGTTCATCGGGATGGGGTACCTGACCCTAATTTTTATGCAACAGAGATTGACGGTAAAAACGCCACCCAAATCCGTTTAGTAGTAGGAAGGCAAAACCAAAATATGCAAGCTAACCTTGATTTTGCAAAGCAAATCAAGGCTTATTATGATGAGAAAAAACCTGGCCTAATTAAAGGTATCTTCATGGCTAAAGGCAACTATAACCAGGATTTAGCTCCCCGTTCGATTTTGATTGAAGTAGGTACTCATACTAATTCTTTAGAAGAGGCACAAAACGGTGCAGCAGTTTTTGCCTCTCTTTTACCGGAATTTTTAGGTGTTACCGGTACTCCGGCGAACCAACAGCCTGCAACTGAAACTACCCGTGGTACTACTTCCTCTTTAATCTGGATATTACTTGCGGTTTTCGTAGGAGGGATTGTTTTTCTTTTCATTAGTACAGGTAGTTTGGAAGGTTCTTTCAATAAAGTGCGCAGTCTAGGTAAAGAATTTGCCAGCTTTTTCGGCAATATTAAAGGAAAAGATAAGAAGTAGATATGAAAGATATGGCTAGTATTGTTATTTTAGGAGTTATCATGGGTGTTGCAGCCAGAATTTTCATGTTAAGAAATGATTATCGTTCATATCCCTCTTATCCCCATGGGTATGTAACCCATATTTCTTTAGGATTTATTGCGGCTTTTTTAGCATCTTTAGCCATTCCCGCTTTAATGGAAAAAGAATATACAGCTGTAACCTTTTTGGTATTAGCTGCTCAACAATTTAGGGATATTCGGAATATGGAACGGGAAACTTTAAGTAAACTTGAAGAATTATCATTGGTACCACGTGGCCTGGATTACATTGAAGGAATAGCAAAAGTTTTTGAAGCCAGAAATTATCTAGTAATGCTTGTATCTTTGACAACGACAGGTTTTGCGGTATTTTTTAACTTACAAATTGGTGCCATAGCCGGCATAATTAGTATTTTCTTAACAGGTTTTCTAATGAGAGGCCAATTTGTTCGCGACATAGCCGAAGTAAAACCCGGCAAGTTACATTTCGAAAAATCCTTATTAATGGTTGATGATATTGTTATTATGAATATTGGGTCACCGGAAGCCAAAGAAAAAATTTTGCAAGATGGGGTAGGGGTAGTTATTCATCCTAAAGATGATAACGCCCGGGCTACTTTGAATAATCTCGGCCAGAGGCAAGCAATTCTTCATGATGTAGCCGCATTGGTTGGCAGTAAATTAGAAACAGGAGAACCTGATTTTACACCTCTTATGCGCAAAAATGTGGATACAGGGAAACTGGCTTTATTTGTTGTACCCAATGAAAAGGATATTGAATGTATAATTGAGGCTATTTACCGAACACCAGTCTTAGAAAGTGCTACCCAAAAGCCTTTATCCAGCGATATAGGTAGAAAAGCCGCTGATTAGAAAGGAAGAGGTTTATGGAAGTTGGAATTAAAGAGACTATTTTAGCTATAATAACTACCGATCCGCAAAAAGTTTTTGGGAGCAGTCCCGTTTTTATAGCCAAAGATAAGGAGGAGGCTAACCGGATTGGTTTATTATTAAGCAGGATTTTAAAAGCTATGGTTCATGATTTAGAAAATGGAGTTTATATTGTGGTTAAACATTAAGAAGGAGGGAGAAAGTGCATATAATTTACCATTGCTTCGGAGGCTCCCATTCTTCCGTAACTAGCGCTTGTATCCATGCAGGTTTATTAAAAGAAAGTAAAGTCCCCAGTGCTCAAGATTTATTAGCTTTACCCTATTATGATAAACAAGTGGCCCAGGATCATGGGTATATTCGCTTTATTGGGCACGACGAATATGGTAACTCTGTTTATATTACAAGTAAACACGGTTTAGGAAAAAATTATGAAGATATTATGCGGAGCATTGCAAGTATTGCGGATATTCCTAATAAGGATCTGGTATTTGTTGATACTATGCCTTATGTAAATTGGCTTATGGTTATTGGAGGTTATCTTTCCCGGCGGTTAGGATTAGTGAGAATAGGTAGGCCTATTGTTATCTTAGGAACGCAAATTTCTTTCCACAAATTTTGCCATATTGTAAAGATTATTAAAACAAAATATGCTAAGGATAATCGCCAATGGCCATAATTTACATGTGTCCCACCGGCACTCACTCATCCCTTGTTGCCGCTAATCTCCATATAGGAAAAATTGATTTAACCTCCAGTGTTTCTGATATCTTACATTTACCTTATTATGGACAAGTAAATAATAAACCAGGTTTTTTTCTTTTTATAGGAAAAGATAATCAAGAACGAGCTGTATATACTTTAGGAGTTTATCATGAGGCTGAAATAATTAAAAGATCTGCTCTGGATTTACTGAAATTGTTTAATAAAGAAAGGGACTTTTTTTTCGTTGATGTATCAAAATTTATGCCAAAAGTTTCTGTCAGGTGTAATGCCTTCCTAAAAAAAGAAATGTACCCACGGGAAAAAATCGCTGTAACATTAAAGGAAAATTTAAAGGAAATTTATTACGAAGTAAAAAAATATAACAATTATATTTAAGCAGGAACCTTCGGTTCCTGCTTGCTTGATTTTTAAATAGGTATAATAGATAATGGAAATTAATTAAAAGTTACAGGAGTGGAAAAATGAGTGCTATAATTTATAAGGTGAGGCCAGATTCTTTAGCTGATGAGTTGGGATTAGAACCAGGAGATAAAATCTTAAAGATTAATGGAGAAACACCTAAAGATTTAATAGACTTCCAATTTCTTTGGTCGGATTCGGAAATAGAATTACTGGTGGAAAAAAAGAATAAAGAAAAAATGTTGTTTGAAATAGAAAAAGATATTGATGAAGGATTAGGTGTTGAATTTGAACAGGCTGTTTTTGATAGAATCATAAACTGTCATAATAAATGTTTATTTTGCTTTATTGACCAGATGGGGCCGGCTATGCGTCCCTCCCTCTATGAAAAGGATGATGACTACCGGCTTTCTTTTTTACAAGGGAACTTTATTACTTTAACAAATTTACGTCCAGGAGATTTTGAACGAATCAAAGAATTACATTTAAGTCCCCTTTATGTTTCCGTACATACTACAAATCCTTTATTAAGAATTGAACTTTTAAGAAATAAAAAAGCCGGTTTAATAAACTCCCAGTTAGATGAATTAATTAAGGCAGGAATTAATATTCATACCCAAATTGTTCTTTGTCCGGGGATAAATGATGGGGAGAGCTTAGATAAAACTATTGAAGATTTAAGCAAACTTTGGCCGGGAGTCAGGTCAATAGCTATTGTACCGGTAGGGGTAACTAGATTTAGAAAAGATTTAAGTAAATTCCCGGAATTTACTAAAGACTACAGTAAACATTTAATAGAAAAAGTTGCTTTTAAACAAAGTTATTTTCGGAAAAAATTAGGTAAAACCTTGGTTTATCTAGGGGATGAAATTTATATTCGTGCGGGGATGGATTTTCCTAAAAGAGAATACTATGATGATTTTCCACAAACAGAAAATGGTGTTGGTTTGTCCCGCCTTTTCCTTGACGAATTCAAGCAATTAAAAACTACTTTACCCCCGAAAGTTAGTCCGAGAAGATATATAATATTAACCGGAGTATTAGCACAACATATTTTAAAACCGGTTGTACAAGAGCTTGAACAGGTTGAGGGGGTAGAATTGGAACTTAAGGTTGTAGAAAATAACTTTTTTGGTCCTAGGGTTACTGTTGCCGGGTTATTAACAGGAAAAGACCTGCTAACTGGTTTACAAGGCGTTGAACAAGGGGCTAAAGTTATTTTTCCTGATGTTTTATTAAAACAGGGTGATAATATATTTTTAGATAACTTATCACCGGAGGAAATAGAAAAATCTTTAAACATAGAGTTAATTCCAGTACCGGCTACGGCGAAAGGATTGATAAATGCTGTCATTTATAACTAGATTTTAGTTTTATGGTATTAAATAAGGGAGAAGAGGTGATAATTTTGAAACCGATGGTAGCTATAGTTGGACGTCCTAACGTAGGAAAATCTACATTATTTAATAGATTAACCGGAGGCCGTACAGCCATTATCGAGGATACTCCCGGAGTAACCCGGGATAGATTGTATAAAGATGCGGAATGGCAAGGGAAAATATTTACCGTTATTGATACCGGTGGATTGGAAATTAATTCCGATGATATAATGTTAGAAAAAATTAAACAGCAGGTCCAAATTGCAATTGAGGAAGCAGATATAATTTTATTTGTTGTAGATGGAAAAACAGGTATTACTCTTGATGATCAAGAGGTAGCCAATATGCTCAGAAAAACTAATAAAGAAGTGCTCCTTGTGGTCAATAAAATTGATAATTTTCAAGACCCTACTGTTTACATGGAGTTTTATCAATTAGGTTTAGGAGAACCTTATCCTATTTCAGCCGTTCACGGTATGAATACCGGTGACTTATTAGATAAAATTGTTGAACTATTACCGGAGGATACAGGAGAACCCTATGAACCTGATGTGATTAAAATAGCGGTAGTTGGTAGGCCTAATGTAGGGAAATCTTCTTTAGTAAATGTCATCTTAGGTCAAGAAAGAGTAATAGTTAGCGATATTCCAGGAACTACCCGGGATGCCATAGATACACCTTTTACCAGAGGCGATCAACAGTATGTAATCATTGATACTGCTGGTATGAGACGAAAAAGCAAAATCGCCGATCCTACCGAAAGGTATAGTGTGTTACGTGCTTTACGGGCAATTGATCGTAGTGATGTAGTTTTAATGGTAATTAACGCCCAAGAAGGTGTTACGGAACAGGATAAGAGGATTGTGGGATATGCTCATGAACAAGGCAAAGGTTGTATCTTAGTCGTTAATAAATGGGATTTAATTGAAAAAGATGATAAGACATTACATAAATTTGAAAAGAAAATTCGTAATGAACTATTATTTTTACAGTATGCACCCATAATTTTCGTTTCTGCCTTAACGAAACAAAGAGTAAATAAAATATTAGAGATAGTTGATTTTGTTGCGGAACAACAAGCTTACCGGGTTAATACCAGTACCCTCAATCAGGTTATTAGCGAAGCTGTACAATTGAATCCTCCTCCTTCGGAAAAAGGAAAAAATTTAAAAATTCTTTACGTGACCCAAGCAGGTATAAAACCACCTAGTTTTGTTATTTTTGTCAATGAACCGGAAATAATGCATTTTTCTTATGAAAGGTATTTAGAAAACAAAATAAGGGAAAATTTTGGTTTCGAAGGCACACCTATCCGGTTTATAATTAGAAAAAGGGATGAATGATTTGGAGGAAAAAAGATGGATTACTTAAAAGTTTTCCTGGTAGGATATGCCCTTGGTTCTATACCTTTTGGTTATATAGCAGGTAAAATTTACGGCGTTGATATCCGTAAATACGGAAGCGGTAATATAGGGTTCACTAATGCTATGCGTGTTTTAGGTGTTTTTCCGGCTCTTTTTGTATTATTCTTCGATGCTTTGAAAGGATATTTAGCTGTTTGGTATGGTGACATTACAGGGGGAGCAGGGTTGGCTACTTTAGGTGCTCTTAGTGCCATGGTGGGTCATAATTGGCCGATAACTTTAAAATTTAAAGGTGGACGGGGAGTTGCTACAGGACTTGGTATAATCATCTATTTATCGTGGCCCATAACTTTAGTGGCATTGCTTATTTGGGTAGTTGTAGTCAGTTTAAGCCGCTATGTTTCTTTGGGTTCGATTATTGCCGCTTTTTTTGTACCGGTAGCTATGCTGATAATAAAAAAGCCCCTTCCTTATATTGCTTTTAGTGTACTAGGTGCCAGTATTGTTATCCTTAGGCATAGGCCTAATATTAAAAGATTGTTAGAAGGCACAGAAAATAAAATAGGCAGTAAGACTATAACTCCGAAAGGAGGAAAAAAATGAAGAAAATTACGGTTTTAGGGGCAGGGAGTTGGGGTACGGCTTTAGCCATTGTTTTAGCTAATAATGGGTGGCCCGTTAATTTATGGTGTCGTACTCAAGAACAAAAAGAGCAGATGATCATGAAAAGAGAAAATACTAAATATCTACCAGGTGTAGTATTACCAGGGAATATTACTATTTCTAGCAACTTGGAAGAAGTACTTACTGATCCCAGCCCATTATGTATTGTTTTTTCGGTTCCGACTAATGCTGTGAGAGAAACTTTGAATAAAGTCAAACACCTGCTTAAAAGCTCAACGATTTTAGTAAATACAGCCAAGGGGATTGAAACAAATACCTTAAAAAGGCTTAGTGAAGTATTTGAAGATGAATTGCCCGGGATTTCCGATAGATTTTGTGTTCTTTCAGGTCCCAGTCATGCAGAAGAAGTAGCAAGAGGAGTACCTACCACTGTTGTAGCAGCTTCTAGTAAACGTAAAGTTGCGGAAAAAGTACAGGATATTTTCATTTCTCCACAATTTAGGGTATACACTAATCCGGACGTGATTGGTGTTGAAATCGGAGGAGCCTTAAAAAACGTTATTGCTCTGGCTACAGGAATTTCTGATGGTTTAGGTTATGGTGATAATTCCCGCGCTGCTTTAATAACCAGGGGAATGACGGAGATTGCACGTTTAGGAGTAAAAATGGGAGCAAGTCCTTTAACTTTTGCCGGATTGTCAGGCATAGGTGACCTGGTTGTCACCTGTACCAGTATGCATAGTAGAAACAGAAGAGCAGGTATTGCACTAGGACAAGGTAAAGATTTAGAGACTGTTTTAAAAGAAATGGGGATGGTGGTGGAAGGAGTCAACACTACTCGTTCTATAAATAAATTGAAAGAAAAATATGATGTGGAACTTCCCATTTCCCAGGAAGTATATAATGTGTTGTTTAAAGGTGTAAGCCCGCGGGAAGGTGTTGTAAATTTAATGACTAGGATGCGTAAACATGAAATGGAAAATGTGGTCCTAAAGCAAGTTCAATGGTAAAAAAATGGCCGAAAGGCCTTTTTTTTCTTTTTATAAGGTAATAATCATAAGGCTAGGACATATATATAGTAATGTTAAAGAGTGCCAATTCTAATCAGCCAATAATAGAATTCGTCAATTCTATTTTCCTTTTTGAATTGGTATAGGGGAGGGATGTGTTAGGTTAAGGTCGATTTAATTAGCTTACTGATTAATATTTAAGGAGGGATAAGATAATGGAGTATTTTGATGTATTCCAAGATATTGCCAATCGAACGGGTGGAAATATTTATATCTCCGCTGTGGGTCCGGTAAGAACTGGGAAATCAACTTTTATTAAAAGGTTTATGGATTTACTGGTTTTACCTCGCATCGAAAATGAGTACGATAAAGAAAGAACAACAGATGCTTTGCCACAAAGTGGTGCCGGCAAAACTATCATGACAACTGAACCTAAATTTGTTCCTGATGAAGCTATTTCTATTGAAATAAGAGAGGGTATTAACGTAAATGTAAGGTTAGTAGACTGTGTAGGTTATACGGTAGAAGGAGCCTTAGGATATGAAGAGTCAGAAGGACCTAGAATGGTTAGAACACCTTGGGCTGAAGACCCTATTCCCTTTCAAGAAGCGGCAGAATATGGCACCAGAAAAGTAATTACAGACCATTCCACCATTGGTTTGGTTATCACTACTGACGGAAGTATTACTGATATCCCACGGGAGAATTATGTGGAAGCAGAACAAAGAGTAGTCAATGAATTAAAAGAATTAAATAAGCCATTTATTGTTTTATTAAACAGTAAACACCCTGATGACCCGGATACATTAGAACTGGCTCAACAGTTGGAAGCAGAGTATGAGGTTCCGGTGATACCCATAAATATTGCCAAAATGACTGAAGAGACCATACTGGAAATTTTGGAAGAAGTCTTATTTGAATTTCCGGTTACTGAAGTTAACATTAGTTTACCCAAGTGGATTGAAGAATTAGAATCTGAGCACTGGCTAAGGGCTCAATTTGAAGATGCGGTTCACAGCACCATCAGTGAAGTGAAAAGATTAAGAGATATTGATAACTCCATAGAAACATTAGCTGCGTATGATTTTGTGAAAGATGTTGTCTTAACTAACATGGATATGGGTACAGGTGTTGCTCATATTGAAATGGCCGCCGACGATAATTTATTTTTCCGTGTCTTTAAAGAAGTCAGCGGAGAAGAAGTGGAAGGATTACATGACATTCTCAGAATTACCAAGGTATTTAGCAAAGCCAAAAAAGAGTATGATAAATTAGAAAGTGCCCTCCGGGATGTTCATGAAAAAGGCTATGGTATGGTAACACCTTCCTTATCAGAAATGCAACTGGAAGAGCCTGAATTAATTAAGAAAGGCGGCAGTTTCGGAGTAAGACTAAGAGCCAGTGCACCGACTCTTCATATTATTCGTACTGATGTTACTACTGAAATTACACCCTTAATGGGTTCAGAAAAACAATGTGAAGATTTAGTTCGATATTTGCTGGAGAAATTTGAACAGAATCCCCAGCTTATGTGGCAGTATGACATCTTTGGGAAATCCCTTCATGAATTAGTAAGAGAAAACATGGAGGGCAAATTACAGAAGGTTCCTGAAAATGTTCAGAAAAAGCTACAAGAAACAATTAAGCGCATAACTAACGAAGGCAGCGGAGGATTGATATGTATTATTATTTAATCGGTCATTAGACCGATTTTTTGTGTTTTAATATAACTAAAAAATTTTTAGCTATTGACAAATAGTTTGAGAGTGTTATAATGTCTACCATACAAGGATAACTATCCATGCAGGAAGGACAAAGGATGAAGAAACATGTTCAGATCTGATAAAAACAAATTTTATATTGTAAAAAAGGATATTTTACCGGATGCAATTATTAAAACAGCTAAAGTTAAAGAGTTGTTAACTCAAAAGGAAGCGGAAACAATTAATGAAGCCGTAGAAAAAGTAGGTATAAGCAGAAGTGCTTTTTATAAGTACCGGGATGGAGTTTTTCCCTTTTATGAAGCCAGTAAAGAGAAAATTGTTACTATAAATATTACCTTAGAACATCGCTCCGGTGTTCTCTCAAAATGTCTCAATTCTATTGCTATGGTAAAAGGTAATATTTTAACTATAAATCAAGGAATACCTTTACAGGGAGTAGCTTATGTGACTATTTCCATTGAAACGGCAGAAATGGAGGGAGATATTGAGAATTTGCTGGAGGCACTTACCAATATTTCTGGTGTATTAAAAGTTGAGATAATCGGTCAAAGTTGAGGTGGTGGGAAATGAATAAAAAAATCAAAATCGCTTTATTAGGTTTTGGTACAGTAGGAACAGGAGTATATAAATTAATTAATAAGCAAAAAGAAAGTTTTTGTCATAAGGTGGGGGCTGAAATTGAGATTAGCAAGATACTGGTCAGAAATAAAAATAAAGAAAGACCGGAACTTTTACATAAAGAACTTCTTACAGATGACTGGCAAGAAATAATCCAAGATGAGGAAATAGAAATTATTGTGGAAGTGATGGGTGGTATTGAACCGGCCAAAACATATATCCTGGAAGCTTTAAAGGCAGGGAAAAACGTAGTAACAGCCAACAAAGATCTCTTGGCAGAGTATGGCAGGGAGTTATTAGACACAGCCCATTTGAAAAACAAAGATTTGGCCTTTGAGGCCAGCGTCGGTGGGGGTATTCCCATTATTAGACCACTTAAACAATGTTTAGCCGGAAATGATATCGAAGAAGTTATGGGAATCATTAATGGAACCACTAATTATATATTAACTAAGATGACTTATGAAAATTTAAGTTTTGGGGAAGCGTTAGCTCAAGCTCAAGAATTAGGTTATGCGGAAGCTGATCCTACATCTGATATTGAAGGTTTAGATGCTGCGAGAAAATTAGCTATTTTGGCTTCTATTGCTTTTCACAGTAGGGTAACTTTTAAGGATGTTTATGTAGAAGGTATAACCAAAATTGCCTTAGCTGATATTATTTACGCTCAAGAGCTAGGTTATGTAATAAAATTAGTTGGTTTAGCCAGACAAACTGTCTCAGGCATTGAAGCCAGAGTTCATCCGATGTTTATCCGGAAAAGTCATCCTTTGGCTGCGGTGAATGATTCTTTTAACGCGGTTTTTGTCCGGGGTGATGCAGTAGGAGAAGCCATGTTTTTTGGTCGGGGAGCAGGTGAAATGCCTACAGCCAGTGCCGTATTAGGTGACATTATTGATGTAACCAGAAATATAGTTAATAATTGTACGGGAAGGATTTCCTGTACCTGTTACTATAAATCACCTGTAAAAAATATAAACGAAATTACATCAAAATATTATTTGCGTTTAAAAGCAGTTGATAAACCCGGTGTATTTGCCAGTATTGCCGGAGTATTCGGTAACCATAATGTGAGCTTAGACTCCGTTATTCAAAAACACCGTAAGGAAAACATAGCCGAAATTGTTATAATTACTGATTCTGTTCAAGAAAAGGATTTTCGAGATGCTTTGCAAATTATTAAAGGACTTTCAATAGTTGCAGAAGTTTCATCTGTAATCAGAGTAGGAAAGGATTGACTAAAAATTGTTATTAAAAATACCGGCAACCAGTGCTAACTTAGGACCTGGTTTTGATTGTATAGGGATGGCTTTAAACTTATATAATTATATCGACTTTGAAGTAATTGACGGTTATGGAAAACTGGAGATAGAAGTAAAAGGTGAAGGTGCAGATGAATTAAGCAAAGATAAGGATAATCTTGTTTATCAGGCTTATGAAAGAGTCTTTTTAAAATTATCTCAACCAGTTCCTGGTATAAGACTAAAAATGGAAAATAGCATACCTTTAGCCAGGGGGCTGGGAAGTAGTTCAGCCGCTGTTGTAGGTGGGCTGGCAATTGCCAATAAGGTTCTGAATAATGCTTTATCTATTGACCAATTATTAGCGTTAGCAGTTGAATTGGAAGGACATCCTGATAATGTTGCCCCTGCCTTAATCGGCGGTATTGTCCTTTGCGGTAGTAATGGTCAAAAAATAATGTACGATAAAATCATTGCACCCAAAGGGCTGTATTGTTCAGTTTTAATACCTGATTATGAACTTTCTACTAAAAAAGCAAGAGATATTTTACCCCGGAATATTGCTTTAAAGGATGCAGTTTTTAATATAAGTAGGATGGGTTTCTTTGTACATGCCCTTCATACAGGTGATTTAGAAAAAATTAAATATGCCATGGAAGACAAACTGCATCAACCTTTTCGCAGTCAACTGATTCCAGGATTGACAGATGTTTTTGTAGAAACGAAAAAAATGGGGCTATTAGGTGCTGCAATTAGTGGAGCAGGACCTTCCATAATTATTTTTCACAGGAAAGAACAAACTTCAATGTTAAAAAATATACTTAAAATCATGGATGTTCATAATATAAAAGCAAAAATATTAAATTTAGAACCTGTTGCAGAAGGAGTAAAGTTAATTGACAAATCATAGGAGGTAAATGAATGGCACTGATAATTCAAAAATATGGTGGAAGTTCCGTGGCCAACCCTGAACGGATAAAAAGAGTTGCTCAAAATATAGCTAAAACACGTTCAGAGAGTAATCAAGTTGTAGTAGTTGTATCCGCAATAGGTGATACTACCGATGAGTTAATTAATCTGGCAAAACAAATTAACCCTCGACCTTCCAATAGAGAAATGGATATGCTTTTAGCTACTGGGGAACAGGTTTCTATTGCCTTACTGGCTATGGCCCTGGAGGCTATCAATGTTCCGGTAATCTCCCTGACCGGACCCAAAGTAGGTATTATTACAAATCAAGTTCATACAAAAGCCAGGATTAAGGAAATAAAAACGGAAAGAATTAATAATGAACTAGACAAAAATAAGGTGGTAATTGTTGCCGGTTTTCAGGGTAAAACAGACGACAACGAGATAACTACTTTAGGTCGTGGGGGCTCAGATACAACAGCTGTAGCACTTGCTGCAGCATTAAAAGCAGATCTTTGTGAAATTTATACAGATGTGGAAGGGGTTTATACGGCTGATCCCCGGATTATTAAAAATGCTCGAAAACTAAACCAAATATCTTATGATGAAATGCTGGAACTGGCTAGCTTAGGGGCACGAGTGCTCCATCCACGTTCAGTAGAATTAGCTAAACTTTACCGTGTACCCCTTTGCGTTCGTTCTAGTTTTACTAATAAGGAGGGGACATTAGTAGTGGAAGAAAGATTTTTAGAAAAAGAAATGCTCGTAACCGGATTAGCCCATGATTTAAATGTTGCTAAAATAGGTTTATTTGATGTTCCTGACCGTCCAGGAATCGCTAGTAAGATTTTTAATGCTTTAGCCCAAGCCAATATTAATGTGGATATGATTATCCAAAGTGCTATGCGTCATAATAAAAATGATATTGCTTTTACTATTCCGAAAGATGATTTAGAAAACGCTTTAAACATTGCCCGCCAGGTTGGAAAAGAAATAGGGGTTTCTGAAATAGTTTATGCTGATGATATTGCGAAAATTTCCATTGTAGGTGCAGGAATGATCACTTCACCGGGAGTGGCTGCCAAAATGTTTACTACTTTGGCAGAAAACAATATAAACATAGAGATGATTAGTACTTCGGAAATCAAAGTATCCTGTATCATAAAAAGCAGTAGCGTAAACACTGCAATGGAAGTATTGCATAAAGCCTTTAATTTAGATGAAATATACAATAATAATGGTGTTAGAAATACGGCGGAATAATTCTTGACAAACTAATATAAACATGTTATGATATTTTTCGTCAGTCGGGGCGTAGCTCAGTTTGGTAGAGCGCTACCTTGGGGTGGTAGAGGCCGCACGTTCAAGTCGTGTCGCTCCGACCATTTCTTTTATTATAAGTTAACACGAAAAATTAAACTGCTTTTTATTTAGTAGTTAATAACTAAATAAAAAGCGGTTTTTTGTTTTTAATTAAAATTCATTATCCGTGATTTTGAGAAGAAAGAAGGCGGAGATCTACCTAAATTGATTAGTTGTTTTTTAAGGAAAAATTGCAGGAAAACATTTTACATTTGTAGAAAAAGCTTATATAAGCCAAATTAATGTTTACAGGTGGTGAAAAGATGCTGGGGGCAATAGTGGGGGATATTATTGGCTCTATTTATGAATGGGATAATATAAAAACCAAGGATTTTGAATTGATAAACCCAAGAGCTTTTTTTACTGATGATACGGTGATGACTTGTGCTGTTGCTCAAGGTTTATTTGAATCTAATTTAGATGATGAGGAAGATACAAAATCAATGATAATTAAACATATGGTACAAATCGGTAGACGATATCCTAACTGCGGGTATGGTGGTATGTTTTATCAGTGGCTTTTTGGCGATAAGCAAGTACCATATAACAGTTTTGGTAATGGTTCAGCAATGCGTGTATCACCTGTAGCCTGGGTCAGTGATGACTTTAATCTTGTCCTCCGCCTTGCCAGAAATACTGCGGAAGTAACCCATAACCATCCAGAGGGTATTAAAGGTGCCCAAGCAGTGGCGGCAGCAATTTTCTTAGCCAGAAAGGGAAAAAGTTTTAAGGATATAAAAAATTTTATTACAGAAAACTACTATTATCTAGATTTTACCTTAGATGAAATAAGGGATACATATAAATTTGACGTTACTTGTGCCGGTACTGTTCCGCCGGCAATTGTAGCTTTTTTGGAATCAAAGGATTTTGAGGATGCCATAAGAAATGCCATTTCCCTGGGAGGAGATAGTGATACTTTAGCGGCTATCACCGGAAGTATTGCGGAGGCTTACTATGGAGTGCCTGAATATCTGGAAAAAATGGCCATGTCTAAGCTAGATGATCGGTTGAGAAATATAGTAAATAATAGAAAAATATATTATAAAGGAATGGATAGGTAATGATAGAGTACAAAACCTTAGCTAAAGCTGGAAGTGACGAAATAATAATCGAAAAATCAAGGTTTATCGGTTATTGTGCTCCCGTTTCTTCTGAAGAAGAGGCTTTGGAGTTTATCGAAAAAATAAAAAAGAAGCATTATGACGCTACCCATAATGTTTTCGCTTATGTTGTGGGTTTAGATAATAATATTCAGAGATACAATGATGATGGGGAACCTTCAGGGACGGCAGGTGTGCCAATATTGGAAGTGATTAAAAAGGAGGATCTGCGAAATGTTGTGATTGTAGTAACAAGGTATTTTGGCGGAATTAAACTGGGAACAGGAGGGTTAATTAGAGCTTATACTAAAGGAGCGAAAATTGCATTAGATGCGGGCATTATAATCAAAAAAAAGCTTCATAAAATTTTTGAGTTGGAGATAGCTTACACTTTATTAGGCAAAGTTGAAAACGAACTTAATCAACATGGGTATACCATTAAAGAAATTATTTATGATGAGTTGGTTCATATATTTATTTATGTACCGATAGATGAAGGTGAGAGATTTATTAAACACATCACTCAATGGACCAATGCCAGGTTTAAAATAGCAGAAAAAGACACTCAGTATTTAACTATAAAAAAAAGTAATCAATCATTTGATTAAAAAGCCCTTCCTTATAACAGCTGAAAAAGTCAAAGTCTATTTTTTTACCATAATGTATGCTATAATTTATACCTATGGAGTGAAATCCATTTAATTAAGAATTTTTGTACACAAAGCAAAAAAATAGGGTTATTATTATGTTGTGAGGGGGTTGTTTTTATGAAAGAAAAAAATTATGATCTGGAACTTTCTTTAATCCTGGCTCGTGTATATAAATCATTAAAAATAAAAAGCGGTCATATTTTAGATATCTTACACAAGGAGTTCACCCAGGATGATCTTTCTTTTTTCCCCCGGATAACCCTATTAGCTGCTCAAGGGCCTAAAGGTCTTACTAAAAAGGTCCGAACTTTAGCTGTTATCATTCAATTAATGTACTTATCCACAGAGATTCATGGTCAAGTACCGGAAAATAGAAAAAATAATAATTTTCTCCGGGACTTTCAGCTTCCAATATTAACTGGAGATTTTTTGTATAGTAAAGTTTCCCAAATTATTTGTATGGAAGATTGTTTTGAATTTATGGATGAATTAGTTGATTATTTTACCGAGTTAAATGAAAGCTGGATAAAATATTTGGAGCAAAAGATTTCATTAGAGGAACTTTGTGAAATATGGTATGGCGGACTGGCTGCTAGGTGCATGGGAATGGCTGCAAATTCCAGTGGATTTAATAATTATAAGTTAAAAGTTTTCAGGGAGTTGGGCTTTGGTTTAGGTATATTATTTGGTGCCCAAAAATTTAAGTTATCTTATGAAGAAATAGAAAAATCCTGGCAAATAGTCACTAATGCCTTAAAGCAACTACCTCCTAATGAAGCAAAAGAAATATTGGTTAAGGAAGCAATAGGATATTATGTGAAAGTAGCTGACGCGAAATATTTAGAAAAGAAAGATTTAGAAAACTTAGTTCCCCAATTTGCCTTGTTTAACGAGATAATGCTCAGTCATGTTAATTAATAATAGTAGGTGAAATTCTTAATGAAACAAGTTTTTCAACTAAATGAAATTAAACAGGAATTGGAAAAGGTAGAAATTTTTCTGAATAATTATATCAATTTCTCTCATCCCAGTATTAAAGAAAGCTCGCGACATATATTACAGGCTGGTGGCAAAAGAATCAGACCAGCTTTTGTCTTATTATCAGGAAGTTTCTTTAAAGATACTCCTAAAGATAAATTAATTTCTTTGGCAGCAGCAGTAGAATTGATTCATATGTCTTCACTGGTTCACGATGATGTTATTGATGAAGCTGATTTTCGACGTGGTAAACCGACTATTAGAGTATTAAGGGGTAATAAATTTTCACTTCACGTAGGAGATTATTTATTAGGCCAGGCTTTAAAGCTAGTGGATCCTAAAAACAATAAAGAGATTGCCAATATTTTATCTAAAGTAAGTGTAGAAATGTGCCAAGGGGAAATCCAACAATTAGTTTCGGCTTATGACCCTAAGCAATCAGTAAAAAGCTATCTTTATCGGATAAAACGTAAAACTGCACTTTTAATTGCCGCCAGCTGTCAAATCGGTGCAATTGCAGCTAATGCTACGCCAAAGCAAGTTTATGCTTTTTATAAATATGGGTATTATTTAGGAATGGCTTTTCAAATAAAGGATGATGTGCTGGATTTTGAAGCTAATAGCAAAACCCTAGGAAAACCTGCCGGTAGCGATTTGGTTCAGGGCATACTTACTTTACCTGCAATTCTAACCCTGAAAAAAGAAGACTCTGATTCTAAACGTTTAGCAGAGTTAATAGTGAGTAAATTTGCCCAGGGAGAAAAGGACTTAGAAGAGGCTCTGAAAATAATCAAAACCGGTGATGCTATAGAAAATTCACTTAACTATCTATCAAAATATGTGGATTTAGCAAAAAAACAAGTGGACTATTTACCAAAATGTTCTTTTCAAAAAAGTCTCTTTAAAATTGCGGATTATATAAAAGAAAGGGAATATTAAATGAATTTTAGTTACCCTATTTCCCTAAATGTAGCCAATAAAAAATGTACTGTTATCGGAGGCGGCATAATAGCGGAAAGAAAAGTTAAGACTTTACTGTCCTGTCAAGCGATTGTGGAAGTTATTAGTCCAGAGGTAACGGAGGAAATCAGTCTTCTTAGTTCGCAAGGAAAAATTACCTGGCGTAAAGCAACTTATGATTCCGAGTTTATTAAAAAAAGTTTTTTGGTAATTGCCGCTACCAATAACCGAAAAGTAAATAAATCTATAGCTAACGATTGTCATCAATATAATATCTTGGTTAATGTGGTGGACAGTCCGGAAGATAGTAATTTTATTGTTAATGCTTTCTTTCGACAAGGAGATTTAACCCTTAGTGTTTCGACTAACGGTAAAAGCCCTGCTTTAGCCAGAAAAATAAAGGATGATTTAAAAAAAATATATGGACCGGAGTATGGAATTTTACTGGATATTTTAGGGGAAGTAAGGCTGTTAGCACCGAAAAAAATAAGTTCGCAAACAATGCGCAAAAATTTTTTTCAAGATATTATTGACAGTGATATATTAGAGATGATTCGGGCTGGGTATATCGATGAAGCCAGGGAAAGGGTGAAACAATGTTTATTATCTTATTAGGATTGAACCATAAAACCGCTCCCGTAGAAATAAGAGAAAAATTGGCCATGTCTAAGCCTCAAATAAACAGTAATGCGGTAAAGCTGCAATCCTTACCGGGCGTAGAAGGAGTAGTCGTTCTTTCTACCTGTAATAGAACTGAATTTTATTTGGCTACAAAAGACCTGGAACAAGGTAAAAAATCTATTATCAATTTTGTAACTGATTATAGTAATTGTAATCTAGAGATATTAGAAAAATATATTTACTTAAGAGAATGTCGTAATGCGGTTCACCATTTATTTAGAGTAGCTGCCGGCTTGGATTCCATGATTTTAGGAGAAAGCCAGATACTTGGGCAAGTTCAAGATGCTTATAATTATGCTTTAGAATATAATATTTCTAATAATGTTCTTAATACTTTATTTCAAAATGCCATATCTACAGGTAAAAGGGTGCGAACAGAAACATTAATTGATCGCAATCCGGTTTCCATAAGCTCTGCTGCTGTAGAGTTAGCTAAACAGATTTTTATTGAGTTGGAAAATCGAACGGTATTAATATTAGGGGCAGGAGAAACCAGCGAATTAACTGCCCGTCATTTAGTTGCCAATGGAGTCTCTACCGTTATTGTGGCTAACCGTACTTTTGAAAGAGCCCTTTCTTTAGCTCAAGAATTCGGCGGTCAAGCCATCAAACTAGATGAATTTTACAATTATATTAATAAAGCCGATATTGTAATTAGTTGTACGGCTGCTCCCAGATATATTATTGAAGCGGAAAACTTAAAACCATTCCTGGCGGAAAGAAAGGATAAAGCCTTATTATTTATTGATATAGCGGTACCCCGTGATATTAACCCTGATGTAAGCGAAATACCGAATGTTTCTTTATATGATGTGGATGATTTACAAAACGTTGTAACTCAAAATATGGAGGAACGTAAAAAGGAAGCATTAAAAGCAGAAGTTATTGTTAAAGAGGAACTGGATAAATTTTTTAACTGGTTAGATACTTTATTTGTAATTCCTACAATTACTGCCTTAAAAGAAAAAGGGAATTATATCAAAGAAAAGGAAGCAGAAAAAGCTATAAGAAAACTAGGTGCCATTTCCGAAAAAGAAAAAAGGGTAATTTATTCCTTGGCCAATTCTATTGTTAATCAATTGCTGCATACACCAATTGCTAATTTGAAAAAAAGTGCTCATGGTCATAAAGGTAGTTTATATAAAGAAGCTTTGCAGGAATTATTTGAATTAGAAGTAGATGAGCAGAATGAACAAAAAGAGTTAAACAATAGGGAAGGAATGGTTTAGATGTCTAAACGAACTATTAAAGTCGGTTCACGTCAAAGCCAGTTGGCCATGTGGCAAACCAAGTATGTTGTAAAAATTTTAGAGCAAAAATGCCCTGAATATAATTTTGAGATAATTCCCATCAAAACTAAAGGTGATAAGATTTTAGATGTGGCCCTAGCCAAAATTGGCGATAAGGGCCTATTTACCAAGGAGTTAGAAGTTGCTATCTTGGAAAAGAAAATTGATTTTGCCGTCCATAGCATGAAAGACCTGCCTACAGTAATCCCCCAGGGTTTAATGATTGCTGCCATAACCAAAAGACATGATCCCCGGGATGTGCTTATTTCCAAAGACAAACTAACCTTTGATCGGCTTCCCTCAGGAGCTTTAGTAGGTACCAGTAGTTTAAGGCGTAAAGCTCAACTGTTAAATAAAAGACCTGACTTAAAATTAGTTGATATCAGAGGTAACATTAACACCCGGCTAAAAAAAATGGAAACGGAGAATTTGGATGCCATCATCTTAGCTGCAGCCGGTGTGGAAAGGTTGGGATTGCAGGAGGTAATAACAGAAAAGTTAGATACTTCTATTTGTTTGCCGGCAGTAGGACAGGGTTGTATCGGTATAGAGGTTCGAGCCGGTGATGAAGAAATACAAAATATTGTGCGAATTGCCAACGACCCGGATACGGAATGGTGTGTTTTGGCAGAAAGAGCATTGTTAAAAACACTGGAAGGCGGTTGTCAGATTCCTATTGGTGCTTTGGCTAAAATCCATGACTCTCAACTTACCTTAGAAGCTATAGTAGCCAGTTTAGACGGAAAAACCCTTTTGAGAGATAAAATTACGGGTAAGGTTCAGGAAGCGGAAATTTTAGGGCAAAAACTTGCTCACCAATTAAAAGAACAAGGAGCAACTAAAATACTAAATCAGATAAGGCAGGGATAGACAAATGAGTAGTGGTAAAGTTTTTTTAATAGGAGCAGGGCCTGGTGATGCTAAATTAATTACTTTAAAAGGTTTAGAATGTATCCAAACTGCAGACGTCATTGTTTATGACCGTTTAGCTAATCCACGGTTATTGTCTTATAAAAAACCAGAAGCTGAATTAATTTATGTAGGGAAATCTCCTGACAGACACACTCTGTCACAAGATGAAATAAATAATGTTTTGGTGGAACAGGCCGCACAAGGTAAGGTAGTAGCCAGGTTAAAAGGGGGGGACCCTTTTGTTTTTGGCCGTGGTGGTGAGGAAGCGGAGATTTTACGAAAAAATGGAATTCCTTATGAGATTGTTCCCGGTATTACTTCTGCCATCAGTGTGCCGGCCTATGCAGGTATTCCGGTAACCCATCGTGATTTTACCTCTACCTTTACCGTTATTACGGGTCATGAGGATCCTACAAAGGATGTATCAAATATTAACTGGTCAAGGCTTGCTCAAGACCCGGGAACATTGATTTTTTTAATGGGGGTAGGGAATCTTCCTAAGATTGTCGAACTTTTAATTAAACACGGAAAGGCCAGTGATACACCTATTGCCCTGATTCGGTGGGGAACCCGTCCTGAACAACAGGTGGTAACAGGTACTTTAGAAAATATTGTGGAACGGGTTGAAAAAGCTGGTCTCAAATCACCGGCTATTATTATTGTAGGGAAGGTTGTAAGTTTAAGGGAAAAATTAAAATGGTTCGAAGACAAACCTCTCTTTGGTAAAAGGGTATTGGTAACTCGTGCGCGGGAACAAGCAAGTATTCTTTCGCAAAAAATTGAGGAGTTGGGCGGTGAAGCCTGGGAGTACCCTACTATTTCTATCGAACCGCCTCTTGATTTAAAGCCTTTAGACGAAGCAGTACAAAATGCCGGTAATTATGACTGGTTGATTTTTACCAGTGTAAACGGTGTCAAATCATTTTTCAATCGTTTAAATGCTTTAAAATTGGATATCAGGTCTTTGGGCAAAGTTAAAATCTGTGCTATAGGGCCGAAAACTCAGGAAATTTTAGAGGAGAAGGGCTTAAGAGTAAACTTTGTCCCGGAAGAATTTCGTGCAGAAGCTATTTATGATGGTTTAAAGGATATGTTAAAACCAGGGGATAAGATTCTTTTGCCCCGGGCTGATTTAGCAAGACCAATTCTTGTAGAGAGTCTACAAAAACTAGATGTGAGTGTTAACGAAGTTATAGCCTATCGAACAGTCCTAGGTTCAATTGACAATACACTGTTACTTGAAAAATTAATAAATCAAGAAATACATGTTATTACTTTTACCAGCTCTTCCACGGTGAAAAACTTTATGAAACTACTTGACAAAAATATTGACCCTAAAGTTCTCGAAAACATTACAGTAGCCTGTATCGGACCTATAACTGCTGACACTGCGAGCTCCTTGGGTCTAAAGGTTGATATTGTAGCCCAGGAATATACCATTGAAGGTTTAGTAAAAGCTTTAGTGGAATATTTCAATGGAGGAAAGGAGTAAAACAAATGGGCTTTCCTGTTACCCGAATGCGAAGATTAAGAATATCTAATGTTTTAAGAGAAATGTTACAAGCTACCCGGATTTCTGTTAATGATTTTATCTATCCTCTTTTTGTTATTGAGGGTGAAAAGATAAAAAACCCCGTTCCTTCTATGCCGGGGGTATATCAATTTTCTCCTGATCAATTGCTGTTTGAAGTAGAAAAGATAGTTAAAGCCGGTCTTAAGTCTATAATTTTATTCGGAATTCCGGCAAAGAAAGACGCTATTGGTTCTGAAGCTTATGCGGAAAACGGTATTGTTCAAAAAGCATTGCGATTAATCAAAGAAGAGTTTCCGGATTTAGTATTAATAACTGATGTTTGCTTATGTGAATATACAGACCACGGTCATTGCGGTTTAATCGACAATGGTAGAATCTTAAATGATCCTACTCTGGAATTATTGGCTAAAACTGCTGTTTCCCATGCTCAAGCAGGTGCTGATATAGTTGCACCTTCTGATATGATGGATGGCCGGGTAAAGGCAATCAGAGAGGCACTTGACCAAAAAGGGTTTACAGATACTCTCATCATGGCTTATTCGGCTAAATATGCTTCCTCATTTTACGGACCCTTCAGAGATGCCGCTGGTTCGGCTCCCCAGTTCGGGGATCGCAAAACATACCAAATGGACCCTGCCTCTTCTTTGGAACAGGCTATCCTAGAAGCCCGTTTAGATATTGAAGAAGGTGCAGATATGATTATGGTTAAACCGGCTCTGGCCTATATGGATGTTATTAAAAAATTAAAAGAAAGATTTTTATGTCCCATGGTTAGTTATAACGTAAGTGGTGAATACGCCATGATTAAGGCGGCCAGTGAAAAAGGTTGGTTAGACGAAAAAGCTGTTGTCCTGGAGCTAATGACCGGGTTGAAACGGGCCGGTAGTGATCTGATTATAACTTATCATGCTTTAGACATTGCCCGCTGGTTACAGGAGGTTTAAATAAATGATAGTTTCGTGGAATACAACTAACCAGTGTAACATGTTTTGTAAACATTGTTACCGGGAAGCCGGAGAAAAGGTGCGGGAAGAATTAACAACAGAAGAAGGTAAAAATCTCATAGATGAAATAAAAAAAGCCGGGTTTCGCATTATGATTTTCAGCGGTGGAGAGCCTTTAATGCGTGAGGACATCTTTGAACTGGTCGGGTATGCCAGTCAAGTTGGCCTACGGCCCGTTTTTGGAACTAATGGTACATTAATAACCCGGGAAGTTGCAAAAAAATTAAAAAATCTGGGAGCTATGGGAATGGGGATTAGTTTGGACAGTTTAGACCCGGAAAAGCATGACCGATTTCGTGGTTATCCCGGTGGATTTGAGGAAGCGGTTAGAGGAATGGAAAATTGTTTAGCTGAAAAATTGCCTTTTCAAATCCATACGACGGTCATGGATTGGAATAAAGATGAAATAGAAAACATAACTGATTTTGCAGTAGAAAAAGGAGCAGTTGCTCACCATATTTTTTTCCTGGTTCCCACTGGTCGGGCAATAAATATAGAGGAAGAGAGTTTAAGAGCAAAAGAATACGAAGAAATTTTAACCAGGATAATGCTTAAACAGCAAAAAGTACCTATCGAAATAAAACCTACCTGTGCTCCTCAGTTTATGCGGATTGCTAAAGAAATGGGCATGGATTTAAGATTCCAGCGAGGTTGTTTGGCCGGCACTTCATATTGTATTATCAGTCCTAAAGGTGAGGTACAGCCCTGTGCTTATTTAAACATTTCTATAGGTAATGTGCGGGAGACTCCTTTCAGTCAAATTTGGGCAGAAAGTCCGGTGTTTAAGGAGCTACGTTCTTTAAATTATAAAGGCGGTTGTGGCCGTTGTAAATATAAACTTGCTTGCGGTGGTTGCCGGGCTCGAGCCGCTTTTTATAATAATGGTGATTATATGGCAGAAGAACCTTGGTGTTTATATCAGGGACGCACAGGATATTAAATAATCCAGGGAGGGGATGTCATGGAAAAAAGTTTTGAAAAGTCCCAAAAGCTATATGAAGAAGCGCAAAAATATATACCCGGCGGTGTTAACAGTCCCGTAAGGGCTTTTAAAGCTGTCGGCGAACATCCGCTCTTCATAAGTCGCGGATATGGCTCGAAAATTGTGGATGTGGACGGAAACGAATATATTGATTACGTAGCCTCCTACGGTCC